>Ga0302227_10000036_pt1 | contig 142796 bp, 105 predicted proteins | sample II_Palsa_N1_1_FD_193525 | JGI IMG/M metagenome (GOLD analysis project Ga0302227, IMG submission 193525) | Peat permafrost microbial communities from Stordalen Mire near Abisko, Sweden - II_Palsa_N1_1 | ecosystem: Environmental > Terrestrial > Soil > Palsa > Peat permafrost | place: Sweden... | reverse complement strand
AGCAAGCTTAACGGCTCTTTGTTTAAATTCAGCATCGTAACGCGTAGTTCCTCGTTTCATATCGGCACCCCTCAAGTTGATGTAAGTATATCACCTTAAGTGTCCGCCGAAACGGGGTCAGATCAAAATACCCATTTAAATTACCTACATAAAAAATTATTTAAAATATCAAAAGCTTCTGACTGGCCTTTTAACAAATGAAAAGTTTTAAATTCATTTCTATTTGCCCAAGTATATGTTGTATGCTCGTGGCGAAGCATTATGCTGGGAACAACGGGAAGGTTAAAAATTTTTATCTCCTTTCAGTGTCATTATCTATTGACAGATAGAGCTAATTAACTTAACATCGCTCGACCGGAGCAATCATCTGTTCTGTAACCGGGCAAGTTCACTCATTCTAGGATTTTTGCTACTTATTTACTTGATTCTCGGTTTTTGTTATCTTAGTTTAATTACTATTAACGCTTAAAGGTTCACAAATGAATAATTATTATTCAGATCAAAATTTTAAAGAATGGGTAAAGCAGTCGGGTGATTCAGAGCAAGACTTAACTTACGAAACCAGACGTTATTTAGATATTTTTAAGAAATTTACTGATCCTGATCGTAGTTATTTATGGTTTTTAACTTGGAATTGGCCAGCAGCACTGCTGGGTCCATTGTGGTTCGCCTATCGGCGTATGTATTTTGCTGCTTTTATTGTCAACTTAAGTTATTTTATCCAACCATCGAACAACTCGGAGACTTCTTCTATTGCTATCAATTGTTTATGTTGGATATTTTGTAGCGCTCTTGCTAATTTTTGTTATTTTGCCCATGTCACAGATTGGATAAAGGATAACCAATTACATAAAAAAGGTCCAAGTGGGATTGCTACTGGGGTATATTTATTATTATTGGTAATACTGGCATTTATTCTTAATAAATGCGGTTTAATTACCGAAAACTTCTAATTTCAAAGTTTGGTGTAAAATGAGCTTTCCAATTAATAATAATTCATCATGGCGAGGCTGAAATCTCATGTTAAGGTCAATTTTATCACTACAGTTGCATCTGCATCTTTTACATTTAAATAGATATCATTTTGAATTATTCGAATTAAAACTTCTCAACAAAACTGATCAACAGTTATTTTTGGCTGCTATGGCTCAACTAGAGGACACTAAACCTGGCCCAATCTGTCTGACAGCTTGCGAAAACACCTTAACCCAAAAAAATAAGGTTGCCAACAAACTGACCCATATTTTAAGAAATTTAAAATATTTTGCTGCTGACTTTCCTCCCTCTCCATACTCACTATCGGCAGAAAAGGCGAGAAAGATTGTTGTCGACACGATGAAATTGCCATTAAATTTTGAAAAGCTATTAAACGTGATCCACGTTATGAATAATTTAAACTACACTGCACAAGAATTTCTAGAAGATTTTCTTAATCATCTGAATGCTGGAGAACCAATCTTAGGCAGCTACTTTATAAACTTCGACGATGCTTATAAAAAAATAGAACAGGTATTAGAGATAGTTAAAGAATCAAGCCAAGACAGCAATCTCAAAAAAATTCTGCTCAACATACAAGCTTTAAAACAGAAGAATACCCTTGAAAATATAACCGAAAATCTGGTTAAAAATCTAAAAGACATTAAAGATAGCTTTATAAAAGCCTCAGCTCTTTATATTGAAGGAACATTTTTTGAACTGGGCCTAACGGCACAACTGTATCTTACCAATAAAGCTTGTTTTCTCCAATTTATTGAAAATACCAAACTTTTGGCTGCCGATAAGAAAAAAATCATTCACCTTTGCCAGGATTGCGATCGCCTAATAAGCTCAGATGAAACGGCAGCACAAATATTAAAAGAAGCATTTTACAAGAGAATTGAAAGAATAAATCGCTTATTATCAATGGATGATAATCTTCAGCTTGGCCTTGCTGAACAATCGGGAAAAACTTATGGCGCTTATCGATTGAGTTATTATATTCAAGATGCACTACCTGAAGTCGCTATCATGGGCGGGCTCTGCTGGGGGATATCAGAACACTTTCAAGAAGAAATAACCCGGCTTTCACTGAAAAAAATTGTCAAACAACAGCAGGTGTGTAAGCAAACCCAAGAAATGCTTAGCCTTTATTTAGAGATGGCATCTTGTAAAGCTCTTACTTCCCTTGCCACTCCAAAACAGACCCATAACTATTTTTACAACTTAGATAAGTATTTTAATGAAGCATATTTTTATAAAGCTGAATTAAAAAACTTCCTGGGCCAGATGGATCCCCATTCACCACTATTTACCGTTACCCATCCAAACACAAGTCAACTTAATAAGAAAATGGTACAATTACATAACACGCAAACTGAAACACAGAAAAAAAATTTAGAGGGTTACACTCTCAATATAAATGAATTTAAGCCAGACTCCTCGTATCTCTTTGAAAAAATCATCGAAAGCTGGGCAAAAACTGCAGCTAGCAGCAGTCCAGAACATTTTATTTTGATTTTAGATAATTATCATAAACCCGGTGGGCATGCTGTTGCGCTCAGTAAAACTGAATCTGGATTTTTCTTTAAAGACGCCAACTCCGGAACCTATTATTTTACACAGTTAGATCAACTAAAGGCATTCTTGCCCGCTTACTTTAAAAAGTATTACTACACATTTATTTTTGATAAGCTAACTTTTATGCCTCTTTCAAAGCAAAATAAAAAGACCTCTAATGGCAAGCCCTTGTTTTTGTCAGCTGCTTCTCAATCCCTTCATAGGATGCCACCACCTTTAGAAAAGAAAACCCAGATAATCAACCCTTTTGCAACAGTTCCGCAGCTGCATATTAGAAGCTGTCTATAAATGCAATACCGACGACTTGTCCCTCATAGTGATCCTGGCTTGTGATCCTGAGCACAAATCGAGGGATCTTCTCGTCACCAGCAAAATAATATCTAGCTAGAACTCACCACATCCAAGCCAAACTTTCTGCGGATATAATTCCGCAGTGGCCGCTCAAAAACCTGATAACTGATTAAAGCAATAGAAATCATCGCTATCACATACAAGCAAACTATCCCCCAGTAATCCAACCCAAAACCCCCCTCTTGGGGTGGTGACAGGCTAAAGTTTTTTAAAATAATTTCCTGTAACAGATAGAGAGAAAAACTGCAGTTGCCTAGCATCATCAGCGTTGTTTTTATAATACCTTTTGATATCACCACAAAAAGGGCCGAATAAAAAATAATACCAGCCACCAAGGGAGTAAAGCCAAAAGTAAACAGCAACTGTCTAGCAAAACCTTGGCTATGCAACAATAGGTTAAACCACAATGGCAAAGCCACAAGAATGGCTATAAATGCCCAGTGAAACAGCCTTTGGATATTTCTTGGCAATACAGCCGGCATCCTTAAAAATATTTGTGCAGTGATACAACCGGTCACAAAATCTAGTATTCGCACATAAGGGGAAACATAGAACCACCAGAGTTGAAAGCTATTGTAGCTATCCGGCATTAAAAGTTCTGGGGTGGCTGCTATTTTTAAATAGCAAAGATACATATAGAACAAACTTAAAACCAAAAAAGCAGCCAGAGCAACCACTGACTGCTTTAACTGTAGCCTAGCAATATATTTTGAAAATAATGGGTAAATTAAATAGAAAAAAACTTCAACACTCACAGACCAGGCTGTTACAAAAAAAAGTGACACACTGAGAGTCTGGTGAAAGAGACCATACGACCACGCTTCTGTGCCGGTGAAAAACATCAGTAAAATTTGCAGTTTTTCATTAAAATTGAGCAAACTTGAAACCCCTGATGAATAATAATAAAAAGGAATTAACAGCAAATACAAAGGATAGATCCTAGCAATTCTTGCAATATAATAACTTTTTAAATCACTTCTGGAAAAATTTTCTTCTCGATGATAAAAATAGTGTATTAAAAATCCACTGAGGGTAAAAAATAATGGCATAGCAATACCTGGAAGATAACGGCTAAATTCGAAAGCGCCGGCTTGCAACTGCGCGGGTATCGCCCACATATTGATATGAGAAATCAATATTAAAAAACAGGCCACAAACCTTAACCCATATAAAGATCCCAAAGATTGCCGATTGTGGTTAGAAGTTAAATACATAGCGGCCTTTAAGTTGCGAGCAACTGTAAACGAGGTTGGGTAACAAAATGATTCACAAACCTAGACTCCCTATGCCAATTAAGCCAGCCAAAATTTCGGTCTTGGTATTTTCAATTAAAAAATCTGGATATGGCATATCGGCCCCCTATTCAGCAATCCATTTTCATGAAAAAGAGCTTACGCTTATTTACCTAGTGCCGTAAGTTGTCGGACAGCACTATTTAAACATTAAACAGCGCTAACCACAGATCTTATATTTATACTACATTTTTAAGCTTATTTATATAAGACAGCCCTCGAGGATGGCACAAAGATCGAAGCAATACAAGCCTGCTCATTCATGTTCGGGATCTTCATGCCCAGCCATTGCATCATTTTGTGTATCACCGGTTTTGGAAATTTTGCTAAAGGCACCAAGGCAACTTCACCAGATATTTCTGGCTGCCTTTTATAAAATACCTGCATAATAGACAATCTTTGTATTAATTTATTTGCAACGCGATTTCTTTCCAGTTGTTTAACAAGGCTAGTTTTCTGTGTGGGTATTAATGGGTTCAGTTCATCGCCAAACGGGCTCACCTCTAAAATTCTATGATTCTGACTGACAACTTTCAATAAGCCAGGTATCAGCTCTTTTCTATAAGAGGTTTGGCAGCGAATATGCTGAAGTTTGGGGTGATCGATCAGGGCTTGTGCCAAATGATTGGGTAATGAGATAGGCTCTCTAAAAGAAAAACCAATATGAGTCAGCTCCAAGGCCTGGTTCAAAAAATCTGTCAGCTTGGCATGCATCACTTGCGGTATAGAATTGCCTTCTAAATATAATTCATTTAAAGACAATTTTTTCGCCATTGCATCCAACAAAAATGCACATTTTTCTCCCAAAGAGTTATAGCTTAAATTTAACACTTTAAGGTGCACTAAATTTTCTAAAGCCTTTACCAAAGGTTCTAGCACCTCATCCCCCAAATTACAATGAGATAAATTAATCACTTTAATTTTTGAAAGCCCAGTCAATATTACCAACAACTCTATAAATCCACTGACGGGCTTTGTGGCAAATGAACTTTTAACATAAGAGGATTTACCTTGTAAATTAATGATTTCAAGATTGGGTGTTTTTTGCAGAATTTTTCTCAATGAACTGACGGCTTTACGACTAAAGACATCAACCGACAACTCTAATTCTTTCAGTTCTAAATGAGAATCAAAAGAAGATTCAAAACAAGATGCTAGGTTTTCAAGCTCTAAAGCTGTAAGCAAGGCTCTCGGAAACCCCGCTTTAGGGTAAGATTGGCCTTGCAATTTTAAGGCTAACAAACCTGCTTGCAACTGTGCGATCAAAAGGGGTAAATAATCTTTTAGCAAGCTCACGCCGATATGATTAAAAATGGTTAAAGAATCAAGCTTTTTTGTTTCTAAGGCTTGATTCAAAGCAATCACCAGCATTTGAGTTTCTTCGGAAGTTAATTCACCAAAGGAGCATGCTAGGCGAGAAATATTGGGGTTATTCTGAAGACTTTGTTTAAAGCGATCGATGTTTTCAGCAGTGAGGCCCGTTTGGGGCAATAATTGAAGTTCAAAAGCAGTTTCAATAAATGTAAGTTCATTTTCCAGGCTGAGGGCATTAAGCGAGATATCCATATCCTTACTCCTTTCCTGCTTATTTTTATAAGCAGTTTGTAAACGCTTATAAAAAAGTGGGGTAAATCAGTTTCTACGCAACTATATGTATTCCTCCATGAACTAAAAAGTTTTTCATTCACTAATGAAGACAAACTAGCAAAAGTATATACCGAAAAACAATGATTGAAAACTGATATTCTCAATCAGCATAAAATAAAAATCAGGTTAAAAGTTATATGGCAACTGGCATGGGCTATATAAAAGGGGTATCAAGGACCCGCTTGAAATACTTTATTAGGATCCTCAAAGCGACTACACTTCTGAGTGAACCGTCGACTGTCCAATAAGGGGTTGGATGGTTAGCTTATTTATAAATTAATAACCTAAGGAACTGTGCAGATGTCTTTAGACGGATATATTGTCATAGCCTATTTAATGCTGACCGTTGGTCTTGGCATGCTGGTAGCTCGCAACCTCTCTTCAGCCCAAGACTTTAAAACCGGGGGCAGGCAATATTCAAGTTGGGCAGTTTTTGCAACCCTGTCTGCATCCTTTATTGGCGGTGGCTTTACCATTGGCCTTGCCGAGAAAACTTATTCATACGGCTTGCTCTATATCATAGGCATTTGGGGTTTTAGCCTTAAAGAAATCTTGATTGCAACTTTTATAGCCCCTCGGCTCGCTCCCTTTCGCCATATCTTAACGGTAGGCGATATCATGCATCATGCCTATGGAAAATTGGCCAGGTTGATCACCGGCATCGCCAGCATACTTGTCTGTGGCGGTATTATTGGGGCACAAATTTCAGCTTGCGGTAATTTACTGGAAACTTTTTTAGGTTTGCCTCATGCATGGGGCAGCATCCTTGCAACGAGCTGCGTCATCATCTATTCCACCATGGGCGGGATGAAGTCTGTCATTGCGGTAGATATTTTACATTTTGCGGTATTGAGCATCATGTTACCTTTGGTTTTTGTGTTTGGCAGCCAAGCTTTAGGCCATAGCACCTGGTTTAACCAATTACCCACAGAATATATCAGCTTAAATCAAGGCAATATGGCCAGCATGATCATTTTATTTGCCAGTTTCTTTTTAGGAGAAACCTTAATACCACCTTATTTTCAAAGATTGCTTATTGGCAAAGATATCAAAACTATTATCAGAGGCACTCTTGCCAGCGGGATCTTGTCGATACCTTTCTTTTTATTGATGGGTGGCATCGGCATGATGGCTTATGTCCTAGATCCCCATATACCTGCCTATAGCGCTTTACCCAAGGTTATTGATATCGTCATGCCTGTCGGCTTTAAGGGCCTGGCCATTGCAGCTTTGCTTGCGGTCATTATGTCGTCAGCGGATTCATTTTTGAATAGCACTGCAACCTCCAGTTTGCAAGATATTTTAATACCCTTGCAAGGCAAACCAAAAACCGAATTACAAGAGCTGCGTTGGCTTCGCCTGCTGACCGTTATGATCGGCAGCATTGCCCTGATCAGCGCATTAAGCTCTAAAAGTGTATTGGATTTATTGCTTTATGCTTATCAATTTTGGACGCCTTGTATTTTGATGCCCTTGATTGCAGCTTTAATGGGGATTCGAGCTTCGGAAAAAGTTTTTTTCACAGCTTTTATCGCCGGCGCTAGCAGCGTTTTAGGATGGAACCTTTTGGGCCCAAGCAGCTATATTGAAGGCGCCTTAGAAGCGGTTATCATCGGTGTGCTGATAAATAGCCTGGTTTTTTGGCTCAGTTATAAATTGTACAAAACGCAAAGCCTGCCAGACTTAGAGGCAATTTAAATTTTGCTGATGCCTGTCTAAACATGAGATTCGTTTTTTTCAAGATGGCTGCCAAATCATAGCCCTGCTTATTCTGAAAATCACCAGCCTTAAAATTTAAGGTTTATACTCCTTTTAGTTTGGTTTTAGGCTAGGAGTAAAGCGAGACTAGGGTTGCTCGTAATGAGGATTGCGACAAAACGTATGGAACGTTTTGGACGCAAAGCGCCCGAAGGGCGAGTACCAGGATGGTACGAGTCATTATCCGCTAGAGCTACAAGGCTTGTGGCATGCCACAAGCCGCTGTTAGCCTTCATATTGAAAGCATGATGAGTGCTCAACAACGCCTAAAATCAAAATGGAAGGAGTATATGTCTGCATTTTTCCATCTCTCAAGGGAGATGGGGCTTTTGGGTACCGGAATATTTTCAGGGGCATAGGGCTGATGGGCTCAAGCTGTTCGGGTAAGGGAGCTTGACTGGGCGCAAGTTGAGCGGCAGGCAGAGCCAAGCGGCTGTCAGGCTAACGCTCAGCGTTCATGCCCATCTGCTCAGCGCTAAATTCTGGCCAAGCTGAGGCTTGAGATCTTGCAGGCTTAAAACTAAACAATAAACTTAATCCTTTTTACTGAGGTAGGAGTTAGGTCGACGAGGCTTTTGCCAGTTACCTTTTAAAAAATTGCTATCTTCTTCCCGCCTCTTTATCGACAATTCGGACTCCAGCTCTGCCGAAGCTTCTTCAGTTTTTTTAGGCTCTTTTGGATACTTAAAGGTAACAGCAGCGCCGCAGCCTGTTAAGTTAAAAATCACAACCAACAACAAACAATGATATCTCAGCCGCACAGCCTTCTCCCATTAAATATTCTTTAATTTAACTCTATTTTAGTCTGCATAGCGGCAGCTGGCGAATCTTATAGCCACTGAAGGCATCCAAAGATAATGCCCATAAAAGTTCTTCAGCTTATATTGTAAAAAGATATCATCAATGGCAAAAAAGATAAGGCAACTGCCTATCCATCTATTTCCAGGACAATTGACTCTAGCCATGATGGGAGAATAACCGACCATTGATAAGGAAAAGCATGAATTCACAGTGGAGTTTATAAAGGTAAAAAAGCAATCATTACCGGGAGCTCAAGAGGCATTGGCTATGCCATAGCAGCGGTTATTTTTATACTTGTTATACAGTGTTTGGTTTTTTTGCCAAATACAGTTTTAATGGCAGGATATAAAGCAAATTCTTTATCCGTGGTGATTTGCACTGGAATGATGTTGGGTATTTTGCGTGGTTAAAAAAGGCTTCGGCTGCTTTCTCATCCCGGGTTTCGCTTAAATAAACATCAATCAAATTACCTTCTTTATTAATAGCTCGGTAAAAATAGCACCGGCGTCTCTCTACACGAATAGAGGGGACACACTCATATGCCATTTCTTGTAAAGCCAACAAAGATGGCAACGATACAAGCTGCCATTAAAATAATTATTATATTGACATGTTAGAATTAAACCATTAGCATCTTTTTTAAAGCCTATATTTAGTAGCTTGATTGTTTAAGTTTTACAAAATTATTTTTATAAAAATAGGGGAGATTTTCATGTCTACTTTAAACTTATGGGAACAATTAGTTAAAGAGTTAGCGCAAGGAAAAAATGAAAAACCAGCACTAGGAAATGACTTGGTTAATAAAGAAAATAAAGACGAACAAAGGATCCTAGATGAAATTTCCGGAAGTTCACCTAGCCCCCTAATGTTCCACAACAGTCATAATAGTCACGGAGATTGGGGTAAACATTGGGCTCACGGTGGTTATACTGAAGATGAACCCACTGATCGGACCGATCCTCCTAAGAAACCGTTATTGGGATAAATCATGAGCTCCGGGGACAAGCGACGAAAATCTTTTGGCGTCGTTCTAAAAACAGTTGAACGTTGCAACATTAATTGCACCTACTGCTATATGTTCAACATGGATGACAAAACATACCTTAATAGGCCAGTCTATATATCTACTGAAACGATACAAGCTGTGGCTCGTTTTCTAAAAAAAGGCTGCCAAGAACTCAAAATAGAACACTTAGTACTTGAAATACATGGTGGTGAGCCATTAATGCAAGGTAAGTCAGAATTTGATTATATGTGTTCTTATTTTGAGACTGAGCTGAAGGATACTGTAGAGATTGAATTTGTCATGCAAACAAACGGTATGCTTTTAGACGATGAATGGTTAAAATTGGTAAGAAAGTATCATATCGGGTTTGGAATGAGTCTCGATGGCCCTAAGGAATATCATGATAAATATAGGATTGATAAATTAGGTAAAGGCACCTACGACAGAGTAGTATCCAAGCTTAAATATGTTCAATCTAGTGAATTAATGTATGGCTTCCCTCACAAAGTAGGCGTCCTTTCTGTAATAAATCCCACATTTGATGCCAAAAAAATATATAGGCATTTTGTTGATGACCTAAAATTAATCTATTTCGATTTTTTGACCCCATTTTCCACTCATCACCATACCCTTGACTATCCCATAGAAGCCTACGGCAAGTTCTTATGTGATTTATTTGATGAGTGGATTGGAGATAACAATCCTAAAATTGAAATCCGCTTCTTAAGATCCGTCATGAATAATTTTTTTGGCAAAAACAGCTTAATATACGGGGTTGGGCCAGCAAATTCTAAGGATCTACCTCTCATCAGTATTGCCAGCAATGGTGATTTATCTCCTACAGACGAATTAAGGTCAATCGGAGACGGCAGTGTGGTATTTACGGGCGCTACAGTTTCCAATACAAACTTAGGTTTATTCCTCAAGGCTGATATTTTTGGAAAATTACAGATTGCTCAAGAAAGTTTACCTGATGATTGCCAAATTTGTTGCTGGAAAAAAGTATGTGCTGGCGGTTCTATTGTAAACAGGTTTAAAAATGGTAACTTTAACAATTCATCTATTTATTGCAGTGGTTTAAAAATGCTTTATAGAAGAATTGCTACTTATATTAGCGAGAATGGTTATGGACCAACCGATATTGCTAGAATGCTTGGAATTAATGCTCCGGAACGTTCTGCAGTTGCTTTAGGCGCATAATATATGAATTGTATGGCAAATGTTAATGCATTTATTGAATATTGGGATTTGAGAACACAATTTCGTGAGCCATTTTCTAAAAGCGCTTTTAAACACGGCCCATTAAATAGTATTAACATTCACGGCAGTCCTTCACACGATAGTTCGGTTGTATTAACAAAAAATGAGCCTAGTTTTTATGAGTCTATAGAAAGCGGTGTCAAACAGTTGGTCACTTTATTTATTGAAAAGATGAATTGGATAACTTATTCAAGTTGCGAAGGTCATCCGAGCTATCAAGGAGTCTCTTACAAAAAGAGAAATATTCAGCTTCTCCCTAGAAATGTTCATGAAGAAAAATATATATATCAAATTCTTGATGTGGCTTCAGAACTTACTAATACAGCAATAAAAAAACAATTTGAAAACCCCTTGTCAGTAAAAGTGCACAAAGAGTTTTTGAGAAGTGGTGAAACATCCTATGCAGCCTTAAAATTAGTATTTGAAAACAATCATTGCAGAGAAATGACTTATTTTAGTATGCTTCAGCAAACCTACACAGACTTTATTCAATACTTTAATGAAGTTACTTTTCCTTGAAGAGAGAAATGTGAGAATGGTGGATACAGTCGTAGTCATTTTAAAAGTATCTGAGCGATGCAATATCAACTGTACGTATTGTTATTTTTTTAACGGGATTGATCAAACTTATCAAGACCATCCACCTAAGATTAGCTTAGAAATTATAGAACAAATTGCAATATTTTTTAAAAACGCATGTCAACACTTTCAAATTAAAACTTTAAGATTTGATTTTCATGGCGGTGAGCCCCTGCTGGTAAAGCCTGTATATTTAGATAAAGTCTGTCAAACTTTGGTTAATAGCTTAAGCAGCCTTACCAATCTTGAATTTTCCCTTCAAACTAATGCAATGTTAATTAATGAAAAATGGATAGAGTTGTTCAATAAATATAAAATTAATATTGGTGTTAGCATTGACGGTACTGAAGAATACCACAATAAGTATCGTATAGATCGCAAAGGGAAAGGCTCTTACCAAAAAACTAGGGAAGGCTTAGAACTAATTCGCAAGTTCTTCTACCAAAAAAAAGTTAATTTTGGCCTAGGTGCGCTTTGCGTCATCAACCCTGAATTTTCAGGACGAAATATTTACAGGCATTTTGTTGATGATTTGAAGCTTAATAGCTTTGATTTTTTATTACCAGATAACACCTGGGATTCAATAAAAAATAATAATTTCAAAGCTGAAGATTATGGACTTTTTTTATCAGAAATATTTGATGAATGGGTTAAAGATAATAACCCAAAAATATTCGTAAGAATTTTAAGCTCTATAGCTTCTGGACTCCAAGCTAAAAGATTACATTTTCATGATTTTGGAGGATGGTTAGAAAATTTTTTATTAATAACGATTAGCAGCAATGGGAACCTCTCTCCTGATGATACCTATCGAAGCGCCAGCCCCCAGCATATGAATATAGGTTTAAATGTTTATACTTCAACTTTTGACCAATTACTAAATAATTCTGCTATTAATTTATTAAGAACGTCTGCAAATTTACCAGCCAGTTATTGTCAAAATTGTGAGTGGATCGGCTTTTGTAAAAGTGGTTCATTGCTCCATCGGTATTCTACAGAAAACGGCTTTGAGAATCACTCCGTTTACTGCGAGGGATTAAAGATTATTTATAAAAGAATGTTCGATTTTTTGTTGGATCATAAAGCAACTACCGTAGCTTAGGGATTCAAAGAGGAATTAAAATGTACAATTTAGCGAGCATTTTTGACAATAAAGACTTAAAAAAACTATATAATATTCAAAAGCTTAGCCTTCATAAAGCATTGAGAGCATGGCTAGAAATCAATGCAGATTCAAGCCTTAACTTAATAAGCCTTAAAAGCTTGCTTTCATCCCCTGAAAGCCATGAAACAATATCAGACTATTTAAGTTCTTTTTTTTACCACACAATTTATCAATTAGGCACTTTAAAAAAAGAACAAATTTTTGAAAATTACACATTAATGTTACTATTATTTTCTTTTGATTCATTATACAAATTACTTCCAGACGGATACCAATTTGATATAAACTCTATAGAATCTATATTATTTGATTTCCCGTGCCTTGGGATCTCTATAAGCTTACCTCCTGGAATAAGTCGAATAGAAAAAAGGGGTTCTGAGCTTTATATTTTAAACGAAGAGGTTAATTTACATTATTTAATAAAAACCAACATGGCCGCTCATGAAAATATAGTTTTTATAAAAACAACAAAAGATAGTTTTTTTTATAATAATTCGATAGCACAACTGGCAATATGTGATTTTTTGGCTCCAGAACATTTCGATCATTATGTAATTAAATGTACAAATGCGGTAAACAAGATTTTTCAAGTAGAACCAGAATTTAAGTATCAACTCGGAAAAATTCAATATATTTTCCCAATGAAATCGGCAGGCACAGAAACTACAAAGAGTTTTACTTTGTCAATATTGCCGCACATTATATTTTTAAGTGATTCCAATGAAACCATCAAGCTATCTGAAAACATAGTCCATGAATGCCTACATGACGAGCTGAATATTTTTATGAATTATTATAAGCTTTTTTCTAATGAAGAGCATTTCTATTTTTCTCCTTGGAGAGAAGATCCTAGGCCTATTCGAGGATTGATACACGCAATCTATGTTTTTACTGGAATTTTTTGTTTTTATCATAAAGCTTCCATGTTGCGACCAAATCTCGTTAAAGACGATTTAATATTTATTAATTTTCGATTGAACTTAATCTATTATGAATTAATGTTAGCTTATCATCAGCTGTCATCCAATGCTGGTGAGTTGACAAATCTTGGGCTAGAGTTTATTGAAAAACTGTATGGTAAATATCGTGATGCTTGTTCAGATAAAGATTATAATTGCCCACCATCAGTCCTTTTACACTTGAAAAATTGGAAAGATAATAATAAAAACTATAAAGCTTGGATTCCAAACCATCACGAATTTAAAATGATTCTTTAATACGAGCATGTAAAAATCGAGCTCAATTATGTGGATATCTAAATGTTTCGCAGACATCTTCCTAAGCTTCTAGCTAATCCAGAATATCTTTATGTAGTAAATAAGTCTAATAATCGAAAAAAAAATTTCCATTGTTGAATAATGATGATTATCTCAACTTGCCTAGGAGGGCTTATGTGGAAAGGAGTTCAAATGGAAGGATCCGCTTAGATTTTGCAGTTTTGCGCTGAAACACACAATAGACTGCCGGCACCACAAACAATGAGAACAAAGTGCCACTCAACATGCCACCTATCAATACCCAACCTAAATGCTTTCTTGCTTCGGCAAATGCACCTTCACCCATGACAAGGGGCAAAGCCCCGACTATCATCGCCAGCGTAGTCATCAGTATGGGGCGCAACCGCGATACTGCAGCTTTAAATGCAGCTTCTTTAGCCATCAAGCCTGCTTCTTTTTGCAGCTGATTGGCAAAATCGGTAATTAAAATACCGTGTTTGGTTATCAAGCCCATTAAGGTAATAATGCCTATTTGAGTATAAATATTGTTACTGCCACCCATTAAAAATACCAGCCACACCGCCCCCATAACCGATAAAGGCACGGTAAACAATACAATACCGGGATCGATAAAACTTTCAAATAGGCCGGCCAATAGCAAATAAATAAACAACAAAGCAAAGCCAAAGGTCCAGAGCATGGCACTGCGAGCTTCTTGGTACTGTTCAGCTTTGCCCAATAATTTGTATTGTCCTTCACTGGGCATATATTGCTTTAATTCATGTTCAACCCGTTGAATCATGCTATTCCAAGCAATATCTGGCTTTGGATTTATATGAATAGATACCGCGCGCATTTGATCGTGATGCTTATATTTTAAAGGTTCTAAGACTTCTTGGATGTTGACCAAGCTGCCCAGTGGGACAGTCTTGTCAGTATTGCTGTTAATAAAGAATCGATTTAAACCGGATAATTGGCTGCGATCTTTTTCATCACTTTTTAGCCACACTTCATAATTAAAACCATCAAAAGGAAAATCCAGTACTTTGCTTCCAGAAAGCAAAGTATACAACGAGCCTTCTAAAGTAGATATCCCAATACCCAATTGAGAAGCCAATAGCTTATCGATCGCCAATTTATAACGAGCCTTGTCGTGAGTACTTTCACTCCATATCCTAGAAAAAAGCCCCGTTTTTTCTAAAGCTTCAATCAGCTGGCGGCTTGCTTGAATCAGCTGACCATAATCTTTACTGTACTGTATCACCAAGCGCAATTCATTATCATCATTGCCAAGTGAACCCGAACTACTGGTCACTCCAATATGGGGACCCACCTGGAGATCCAACTGAGGTTCTAGTGCTTCTGCAATATCACGAGCTGAACGACTTCTTTCAGAGCGAGGTTTTAATAACAGTTGCCACCAAATTTGATCTTGCCACTGATACACCAACAGATGTTTTTTCTCAGGCAAAGTGGCAACTTCTCTTTCAATAAATTTTTTCCATTCTGCTTGTAAATTAGGCAATACTGCATTTTCAGGGCTGGTCACATAGCCTTCTAAGAGATCTTCATCTTCCGCAGGGGTTAATTCCGAAGGCAAGGAATTGAAGATTAGGCCTGCTATCAGCGCAATGCATAATGCAGCTATCATGATTTTGCCAGGATAATTTAAAGCTTGGCCCAGCAGTTTTTTGTAAAGGCTGGTGATTTTTTCTTGATACAGCTCTATGTGACTATTAGCTGCCTCAGTTTTTAAACGCGCCGCAATGGCCGGCGTGAGGGTTAAGGCAACAAAACCTGAGATCAACACACTGCCAGCTAAGGTCCAGGCAAACTCGCGCAACATTAAAGCGGTCTCACTGGTTTGAAAAGCAATCGGCAAATAAACGGCCACCAAGGTGACCGTCATGACCACCACGGCAAAACTTATTTCTTGCATGCTGAGCAAAGCCGCTTTTAAAGGCGGTAAACCCTGCTCTCGATGGCGATGAATATTTTCGATAACCACAATGGCATCATCGACGACCAAGCCTACTGCAACCACAATGGCGAGCAAAGTCATCGGATTGATACTAAAGCCCAGCAACCAGATAAAAATAAAACTGCCCACCAAGCACAAAGGGACAGTACTCATAGCCAAGGCTGCAGCGCGCCAAGAGCCTAAACAGATATAAACGATCAAAGCCACCAAGACACAGGCCTCACCCAAAGCTTTGATGGCCGAGCTTTGCGCCACCAGAAAGGATTGGCTGGCATCTTTCACGATATCAACAGTCATTGAATCGGGTAAAAATTCTTGGGAACGCTGAATAAATTGCTTTACTTGTTTGACGACTTCTAAAGGATTAGACTGCGGTTTGGCCGAAATAATATAACCGACCATCGGCTTCCCATCTAAATGAACATTGAAGTCTGATTTTTGACCCGTGACCACCACCTCACTGATATCTGAAAGTTTTAATACTTTTTGAGCAGGCGTGGTAATGGTCCAATTGCCTATATCTTGAGGCAAATGAAGCTCAGCGCTTAAGATCAGGCTGCGTTTACCACTGGGCGTATCGAGTTCGCCCCCGGTGGCATATACTTTTTCATTTTTAAGCGCAGCCAGCAGATCGCTGACTGAAATATGGTGTTCAAAAAGGCGAGCCGAATCTAAGCGAAGCTCGATCACATAAGGAGTTTGCCCAAAGGAACGCACTTCGGCAATGCCATCTAAAGTCGTTAACCTTTCAAAAATATTGCGCCTTAAATAATCAGACAATTCTGCGGTAGAGCGACTCAGATCCCGAAAACCAATCATCAATATTTCTTGTTGCCGCTCGCTCTGTTCCCAAATATAAGGCTTTTGTGCACTTTTGGGAAAAGTGGCTGCTGTGCTCATCACCCTATCGCGGATCAACAACATCAATTCTTTGGCTGCATTGCGCTTAAATTTTACAAAAATACGGCTTAGGCCGTCTTGGCTTTCTGAGCTGATGCGTTTAATCCCATCTAAGCCCATCAGGGCTTGTTCTAAAGGGCGGGTTATTTCGCTTTCGACAACCAGGCTATGGGCACCCGCATACAGGATCATGATTTGCACTTCGTTGTTAGGATGACTGGCACTGTGGCGCCACTCTACTAAAGTAAATGCCAAGATGCCTAATAGTAGCAATAGTCCATTTAATGACAGGGCTAATACCGGCCTTTTGACCGCCAAGCTACCCAACACTACCAGTCTCCTAGCCAATTAACTGCCGTAACCGCAGCGCCTTCGCGCACGGCATCACTATGAACGAGGACCACTTGATCATTTAAATCAACCCCCTCGCGGATATGCACTCGGCTGGCCACGGTTTCACCGATCACCACCGGCTGCCTTTTAAGACGACCTTCTTTGATCAGATAAATTTCATAGCCTTGCATGGTGGGTTTTAAAGCCGTATCCGGTATGATCAAAGCTTGGGGATGATGCTCCAACACATGTTGGATATGCAAAGACATACCTGGCCATAATTGTTTATCCGGATTATTCACCCGGGCTTTTAATAAAATGGTATAGGTATCGCGATCAATACGGGGAGAGACAAAATCAACCTGGCTGGTAAACTTGTATTGACCATCGGGAGACTTTAAATATAATTTTTGGTTTTTTTTGATACGGCCGGCATACTGCTCAGGAAGCCGGTAACTTACCAACAACGCTTCGGTATTCAGCAAAGAGGTAAAAAGGCTCCCTTCTCTGACCGTCTCGCCTTCTTTTATTTGCCATTCACTTAAATAGCCATTAAAAGGGGCTCTGATTTCACTGGTGGGCAGCATGGTTAACAGCAAAGTGTGTTTTTCAACCCAGCTACCTGCCGGTACTGCAATTTTCGCTACCCGACCACTGGTGCCGGCCGTTAAAGCGGCTTCCTGCTCTGCAACCAAAAAACCCAAAGTTTCGACAGTTTCATCCATAGCAGCCCTTTTAACGGCTATGGTTTGCACTCTTAATACTGCCGGTTCTGAGATAGTTGCCTTATCTTTTAACCAAAACCAGAGTCCAAGACTGAAAGCTAGGATCAGCAAACAAAGACCTGCTGCTTGAGATTTTTTCATGTACAATCCTTTAAACCTAGCTTTTCTATTTATATTTAAAGCGTTGTTGTCTATAGTCACAAAGCTAAAAGCTAAAAGCTAAATGGCAACCTTAGATATACCATTTTTAAGGCAAAACTACCATGAATACCCACCCCAGTTTAATTGAAACAGCCTTTGAGCAACGGAGCAGCCTAACGCCAGAGAATGCCTCCCCCCTGCTTAAAGAAGCCATAGCAGCAACAATTCAAGGTCTGGAAACCAGTCTTTATCGAGTAGCAGAAAAAATAAATTCCAGTTGGCAGGTTCATAGCTGGCTTAAAAAAGCCATCCTTTTATATTTCAGACTCCATCCCAACCAAATTATGGCCGGAACTATTACCCAGTTTTATGACAAAGTTCCTCTGCGATTTAGCAATCTATCTGAAGCCGAGTTTGCCGCCTTAGGCATACGCGTGGTGCCGCCTGCTTTTGTTCGCCACGGCGCCTATGTTGCGGCCAATACCATTTTAATGCCCAGCTACACCAATATTGGGGCTTATATTGATTCTGGCACCATGATAGACAGCTGGGCTACCGTCGGTTCGGCAGCACAAATCGGCAAAAATGTGCATATTTCAGCTGGAGTTTGTATTGGTGGGGTTTTGGAACCGATACAATGCCAGCCAACTATTATTGAAGATGATTGTTTTATTGGGGCCAATTCGGCTATCGTTGAAGGCGTCATCGTAGAACGAGGCTCGGTCATTGCGATGGGGGTTTGCTTGGGCCAAAGTACCCGTATTTATGATCGCCATACCCAGCAAATTTCTTATGGTCGGATCCCCGCTGGTTCTGTTGTGGTACCCGGCAGCATTGCCTCCAAAAATAAAGACTACCAACTGAACTGTGCCATCATTGTGAAAACCGTCGATGATCTCACTCGCGCCAAAGTCTCGATCAATGAACTGCTACGGGAGGCCGCACTATGAAACCAGCCGCAACAAACAGCACCGCAACCTTAGAACTGTTAAAACAACTGATTGCCTGTCGATCCATCACCCCTGTGGATGCAAACTGCCAAGGGATTATCGGCAAGCGTTTACAAAATTGTGGTTTTAGTCTCCGTTCCATGCCCATAGAGCATGTAGAGAATCTTTGGGCCGTGCATGGCACCACAGGTCCGCTGATGGTCTTTGCAGGGCACACCGATGTGGTACCTCCCGGCAACCTTCAAGACTGGCTCAGTGATCCTTTTACTCCGACCCAGCGCGATGGCTTTTTGTTTGGCCGTGGCGCTGCCGATATGAAAAGTGGCCTTGCGGCTATGGTGGTCGCCACCGAACGCTTTTTGGCCAAACACCCCAAGCCTTCAGGGCGGATCGCTTTTTTAATTACCAGCGATGAAGAAGGCCCAGCTCAATTTGGCACCAAAGCAGTGATGCAAACATTAACCGCTGAAGGCACCCAGCTCGATTATTGTATTGTTGGCGAAGCTTCCAGTGACAAAACTGTCGGTGATGCCATTAAACATGGTCGGCGGGGATCTTTGCATGGCGCTTTAACCGTGCTGGGCCAACAAGGCCATGTTGCCCACCCGGACAAAGCCAAAAATGCCATTCATTTGGCATTAAAAACTTTAGATATTTTACAGGCCACAAGTTGGGATATGGGTAATGCCGATTTTCCGCCAACAACTTTTCAGATCACCAATATGGAAGCCGGCACCGGCGCTGATAATGTGATCCCAGGTCGTTTAAAATGCTTATTTAATCTGCGCTTCAATACCGAATGGACAGTTGCAGCTCTACAAAAAAAACTGGAAGCTATTTTAAAAACCAATCAACTGCCTTATGAATTAACCTGGCATGTTTCAGGCCTGCCTTTTTTAACAAACCAGGGACGTTTACTGCAAAGTTGTCTTGCGGCAATACAGGAAATAACCGGCTTAACAGCTCGAATGGGCACCGATGGCGGTACCTCCGATGGTCGCTTTATTGCCCCGACCGGCACTGAAGTCATCGAGCTGGGCCCTGTCAGTGCTTCCATTCATCAGGTCAATGAGCATATTGCTATTCAAGATTTAGAACCTTTAACCCAAATCTATGAAAAAATTCTCGAAAAATTACTGCTAACTTAAGGAGATTTTGATGCAGCAAACAAAATTTGAACCCTATTTTAAAGGCGTGATGCAACGCATCACTGAAATGTCAGTTTCAGATCTGCATCAAAAAATGGCTTACGCTCCGCCATTGGTGATCGATATTCGTGAAGCCGAAGAATGCCAGTATGGAGTGATACCCCAGAGTCATTGGATCCGCCGCGGCTACTTAGAATTTCAACTGGAAAACTTGCTATCGGAGCCTCAGACCGAGATCGTGATTTATTGCGGCGGCGGCGTGCGTTCAGCGCTGGCTACCGATGCACTGCAAAATATGGGATTTAAATCGGTTTATTCTTTACAAGGTGGTTTTAAAGAATGGGCAGAGGCGGGATTTGATGTGCAAGCTATTGGAGAATAAAACTCTTTTTTGCCATTAAATTTAAAATAGGTTTATTGGAACGGTATCTTTTTACATATTCTGTATTTTTTCAAGATCCATTAGACATACAGATCAACACCCAACAATTCTATATCCTGAATCAAAACGCTTGCAGAACTATGGAGAACATCCTCATAGGCTCGTAAGGCTTGTTTGCTGTTGGAAAATTCAAAAGAAGGTTTAATAGAACGGAACTGACACATTCGGGCTTCAGGATCTTGAGGCACAACGATAGTCGCAGCTTCGGTTTTTTTTGCAACCGAGCTTGGCCTATAAGGAATAACAACTGCAGAAGCGCTTACGCGCATGATTCAATTTCTTTTTTGCCCATACTTTATTGAGTATAGAAAAAACCTATTATTTTATTGGTTTATTTATCAATAGTCCAAGATCTCGGTTGGTCAAACCTGTGCTTAAAGTTTAAGGGCCAAAGGCGCAGATTGAAATTTTAGCAGCGGAGCCTCAACAGAAATCAAAACTTAAATCGACTCACAGGCTTCTCTCTAGGCTCTAGACTAGCTGCATTTAGCTTGGGCCAGCAGGCTCTGTATCTCAAAAAGGGCCATCACTTATGGTAATATAAATTTTCTTCTATTAAAAAAGGCCTATGCTTGATGAACCCGCTCAATTATTCAAGTGATTCTAAGCTGTATGCCCGCATCATGACACTGTTAGAAAGCAGCTTTCCGGGGATTGAACACATGGCTGAAACCAGCATTACCCTGGGAACCCGCTGGGCTGATAGCTCCCGACCCTTTTGCATCTTTGATGCAGCAGAACAGCCTATCGCTCATCTTGGGCTAATTGAGCTACCCATAACCGTGCAAAATAAACCTTATAATATTGCCACCCTGCATGCTATCTGTACCCACCCGGATTATCGCAAGCGTGGCCATTTTAAAACACTGATGAATGAAGCTCTAAACTTTATCGATAATCATTACCAGGGCGCTCAGCTTTTTACCAAACAACCCAGCCTCTACGAGCCTTTTGGCTTTAGAAAAATTCAAGAATTTAAGTTTAGCTTCAACTTAAATTCAGCTTCTTTTAAACCAGAAAAACGCTATTATTTTAGGAATTTAAATTTACAGGATGCTTATGATCGCAACCTTATACAATCACTGCTCTCTATTCGAGCTCCTGTATCGGCTGAGTATGGAATACGTGAAGAACAAAATGTTTTCCTTTTTAATATGCTTCAGAACCAAGCTTATTATAATGAAGATTTAGATCTCTGTGTGGTTTATAAGATTGAAAACGAAATACTGCATTTGTACGATATTGTTTCCAGCAACTATCGATCTATCAACGATATTTTGCCAGGTATTAACCAATCGTTTCAGCAAGTTATCACTTACTTTTCACCTGACAAGTGGAGCTTTGGCCGACCCCATGAAGTTTCACCGCTGGTCGCAGAATGCCATTTGATGGCCAGAGGCAAATGGCTACCCAGAGATTTTACCATTGCAGTGCCCATGACAGCGCATTGCTAAATATATACTCCTTCCATTTTGATTTTATCTGGAGCATCCATGCTCCAGCCCCTTTGGGCTGACGTGGAAAATTGCTCCAGGCAATTTTTTAGGCGTTGTTGAGCACTCATCATGCTTTCAATATGAAGGCTAACCTCAGCGGCTTGTGGCATGCCACAAGCCTTGTAGCTCTAGCGGATAATGACTCGTACCATCCTGGTACTCGCCCTTCGGGCACTTTGCGTCCAAAACGTTCCATACGTTTTGTCGCAATCCTCATTACGAGCAACCCTAGTCTCGCTTTACGCCTAGCCTAAAACCAAACTAAAAGGAGTATACTCATTTATTTTTATGTAACCAAAGCTAGGATACCTATCGCAGATTTTTTAGCACGAACCTTAGATGATTTGGTCTCGTATATAGATCGGTATGGCCTGTTGTGCAGTGATAACCTCGCCTTTTTCCCAGAGAGGATAAGCCAAAGTGAGCATATCACGCGCTTCTGGAAATAAAGGTGGATATTGCGGTAATGCTAAATGACTGTGTTTTTCTAATAGAGATCTATAGCTGGTTAGACCATTACCAACAACGGTTACATTGCCCTCAAAAGACAATTCAGCAGGCTTCTGGACTTGCTCAAGGCTTTGAGCTTGCATCAAACCTTGTTGCTCTTGGTAGATAGCCCAATAAATTTCATCACGTCTGGCATCCAGTGTAGCCATCACCCTTTTGAATCCAGCCTTGCGATAAGTCCCTTGAGCCAATGCTTGCAAGCTTGAGATAGCAATCACCGGTTTATCTAAACCAAAGGCCAAACCTTGAATGATGGATGCGGCCAATCGGACTCCGGTAAAACTGCCGGGGCCACGGCCAAAAACCAAACCATCGATCTGTTTTAATGAAAGAGCGGCTTCAGCCATTAAAGCTTTAATACGGGGCAAGACTTTCTCTGAATGTTGTTGGGGTGCTACCCAATAATACTGCAATAGCTCTTTGCCATAAGATAAGGCCACAGAACAGGCGGGAGTTGCAGTATCGATGGCTAAAAAAATTGTGGTCACAGGCTATCGATTGCAGCAGACCACAAACAATCACCGACTTTCTTAAATCGGGCCACTGACATGGCTCCTCGAGGATTGGTGGCAACCTTGGATCCATGAGCTAAGTTAGCTTCCAGGGTTTCACGTGAAGATAGATAAACAACAGTAGGCTGGTAATCGGCATCCATCAGTACCAACAGAATGCTGTCCCATGCGCCAGACCAGTTTAATTGGCCAATCCTTTGAGTGGATTGTTCTGATTTAAAAACAACTCGGGCTTTTACCTGACACTTCAGACCCTCCCAGTTGCCTACCCCAATTAAATCAACACCTTTTAATTTAGGTGAGATCTCTTGAAAGCCTAATAATCGGGCGGCATCAAAACGAGCTAGTTCATTGCTAACAGGAAGGACAAGGCCGGTGGTTCGATAATAATTGGCAGCCAGAAGACGGGTTTCCGTCATAAGCTTTTCAATAGAATACACACCCATCTAACTCTTCTCCCTAGTTTAGAGAAGAAGGGTTAGAGGGTACGAGCTAGGCTTCGACATGTCGAAAAACATAGCAGTAGGTCATTTAAGCGGCAGCTATTGCTTTCACTTTGGTGCTGCGACGAGCGCGGTGCACTTTAGGACCTTTAGCGGCCACACGACGTGAAGCAACGGCTTTTTTAGCTCCGGCTTTTTTAGTCGTGGTTTTCTTAGCTGCGGCTTTTTTAACCGGCTTTTTAGCTGCAGTTTTTTTGGCTGCAACTTTCTTGACGCCAGCTTTCTTGGCTGTGGCTTTTTTGGCCGTAGCTTTCTTAGCTGTGGTCTTTTTAACGCCAGCTTTCTTCACTGTGGCCTTTTTGGCTGCAGTTTTCTTGGCTGCAACTTTCTTGACGCCAGCTTTCTTCACTGTGGCCTTTTTGGCTGCAGTTTTCTTGGCTGCGGTCTTTTTAACGCCAGCTTTCTTCACAACAGCCTTTTTAGCAGTTGTTGCTTTCTTAGCTGTAGACTTCTTCTTAACTGTCTTTTTGACTTTTCCAACCGACGCGGTCTTGCTTGCAGTTGCTTTACCGGCTTTAGCCACACGGGCTTTCTTCACCTTAGTTTCAGTTCCTGCTTTCGCTGCTTTCTTTACTTTAACCATGATTCAATCTCCTACACACTTAGCTACAAAAGGACGACAATACAAACATAGCACAAATCTTATTACAATACATCCTACTTATTTTAATTCGCTCCTTCTTGAACATCTATTTTACCTCCTTGTTACCGCGACTAGCGGTTTCCATTTCAGTCATAGAAAGGTTTAACCCCTGTGCTATCAACTCCTCTAAAGCGACGGCTGGCATCAAGCCATCCCCCGCAAACACTAAAAATTCTTTTCGAAATATCAGTAGCATAGGGATACTTTGAACATTGAAATCCCGGACCAGCTCCCCGCATTCATCGACATTTACTTTGCCGAAAATGAGATGCGGATACTTTGCTGCCACGGCCTCATAGATGGGACTAAAATTTCGGCAGGGTGCACACCAAGGAGCCCAAAAATCAATCAGCACCATCTCACAACTCATGATAGTGGACTCAAAGTTTTCATTCGTCAAGTTAACAACCTTCATCAAGCCTCACTTTGCAAAGATTTGCACCAATCGTTGACGGACAATTTCAACCGCCCCTTCACCACTTATCTTGGAAAAAACAGGAATTTTATTAGTTGAAGCCAATCTTTGATACCAATGGACCAAAGGTTTTGTTTTGTCATGATATACTTCCAACCGTTTACGGATCACGGCTTCCTTATCGTCTTCACGATGCACTAAAGCCTCACCGGTCATATCATCGATATCAGCAACCTTGGGAGGATTCAAAGTTACATGATAGATCCGGCCCGAGGACAAATGGACGCGGCGACCGCTGAGTCTCTGGATAATCACCTCATCTGCCACTTCAAGCTCAATCACATGGTCTATATCGATGCTTGCATCCTTTAAAGCTTCAGCTTGGGCAACCGTACGAGGGAAGCCATCTAATAAGAAACCTTTGGCCTCTTTGGTCTCAAGCAAGGCCTTCTTCACCAATGCAATAATCAATTCATCGGCAGGGAAAAGGCCCGCCGCCATAATTTCTTTGACTTGTTTGCCAAGCTCTGTTTCGGCTTGTACTTCTTGACGCAAGCGATCGCCAGTTGAAACATGGGGGATCTGTAAAAAATTGCATAAAAAATGGGCTTGAGTGCCTTTACCAGCACCTGGGGGCCCTAAGAAAATCACCCGCATATTAATTCCTCTTACACATTGACCACAGGCCAAATTGTAGCCTTATTGGCAACGGAAAGAAAGCTTACTACAGAGCTTAGCCCGTATTGCGCATGCCAGCGGCAATGCCCGCGATACTCACCAATAATGCCTTATCGAGTATAGGATTATGGTGTACAACCCGAGTACGAGCCAACAATTCAACTTGTATTAAATGTAATGGCAGGACATAAGGGTTTCTGACTTCAATTGAACGTTCTAGGCTCCCATCATTGGCCAGTATCTTATTGACTTGCAATAACGCCAAAAGTTGCATGGTAAGCTCATCAAATTCTTGACGCAGCTCCTCACCTAAGGGCTTTAACTCCTCGGCGACCAATCGTTCTTCATAATACTGAGTGATCTCTGGATCTGATTTGGCCAGCACCATTTCTATCAGGCTGATCAAGGATCGAAAGAAAGGCCAGTTACTGGCCATTTCCTGTACCAGGATCTGTTCTTGGCTATTGATGCCTGCTAATGCCTTGCCAACACCCAGCCATGCAGGTAATAACCAGCGATTTTGAGTCCAGGCAAATACCCAGGGTATGGCACGCAATGATGATAAATTGACAGCGGCTGATCGACGTTGTGGCCGGCTACCAATGCTTAATTTTCCCAACTCTTCCAAAGGTGTGATGCTGCGAAAATATTCCATAAAGAAAGGGTTGTGTTTGACCACCTGGCTAAATGACTCCAATGACAAAAGCGACAACTTATCCATCAGTTGTCGCCATTCATTCAAAGGTGGCGCCGATGGAGTCACGGTAGCTTGCAATGTGGCTGTGGTATAGACTGCCAAGGTACGTTCAGCAATAGCTGTCAAACCAAATTTATTGCGGATGACTTCACCCTGCTGAGTCACTCTTAAAGTACCTTGAACAGTTCCTGGGGGTTGAGAACGGATAGCCATATGAGTAGGACCACCGCCACGCCCCACACTGCCCCCGCGACCATGAAACAGGACCAAACGAACATCATATTGTTGTGCAACCTGCAATAAGGCCTCTTGCGCTCGATATTGCGCCCAAGAAGCGGCCAAAAGGCCCGCATCTTTAGCCGAATCTGAATAACCAATCATCACTTCTTGAACGCCCTTGATAAAATCTCGATACCAGGGAATGTTTAAAAGCTCATTCAAACAATGAGGGGCATTTTCTAAGTCGGCGCGGGTTTCGAATAGGGGGACCACGCGCAATGGCTTTGCAACCCCCATTTCTTTTTGGAGCAGAGCCACCAATAAAACGTCGGAGGGATTTTTGGCCATTGAGATGATATAAGCCCCCAAAGCATGCTTGGGCTGATAGCGAATCATGCGAAACGTATCCAAGACCTCTTCTACTTCACTTTTAAAAGTTGCGGCACCGGGTATCAAGGGGCGCTGATGCGATAACTCTTGGATTAAAAAAGCTTGTCTCTGGGCCTCGGTCCACTGTTGATACCCGCCTAGCTCTAAATATTCAGTGATGGCGGTCATAGCGTCGGTATGGCGACTGGCTTCTTGACGAATATCCAATGTGACCAGTTGCAAGCCAAAACAATAGATGCGACGAATAATGTCGCTTAGACGGCCATTGGCAATCGTATCAGCACCGTGACTACTGAGAGATCGGTGACAAAGCAACAGAGGTTCCAGAAGCTCGTCTGGTTCCATATAAGTATCTATCAGAGTCGGCTTTTCACCTTTGAGCTGTAAGTTGGCAGCTTCTCGAGTTAAAGCTAGCCTATTTAAAACTTGTTTCAAAAGAATCCGATAAGGCTCGGCCCCCTCGCCCACTTTCATTCTTAATTCAGTAGAGCATCGATTCATCGACAACTCAGCTCGAAGCAGCTCAATGTCTTTGGCATGCCAATCAGCGGCAAGCCATCGGCCCATAGCACAGACTTCTTGAGTCACTATCGCGGTTACATTGGGGTTACCATCACGATCCCCCCCCATCCAGGAACCAAAACGAATGGGTATGGCATCTAAGGGCAAGCTTTGTCCCAAATATTGCAGCGAAGCTTTGTTCAGTTTGCGAATAAAACCAGGCAAGGCTTGCCAAAGACTATTCTCAATGACCGAAAAACCCCAGCGAGCTTCTTCAACCGCGGTGGGCTTATTTTGACGAATTTCTTCTGTTTGCCAGACGGCGGTGATTTCTCGTTGCAAATCTTCAAGTACCTTAGCTTTTTCCTCATCGCTAAGGATTTCTCTATCTCGCTTTTGAAGATTTTGGGTAATGGTGTCATATTTGCGCATCAGTGTACGGCGCGTCACCTCAGTAGGGTGAGCCGTTAATACCAAATCGATCTTCAAATTGACAATAGTTTTAAATAAATCTTGTTTTGAAACGCCCTCTTCCAGAAGCTGTGGCAATACAGCATCTAAGGAACCAGGCTGAGGCCTAGTGGGTTTTTGGATTTGATACCAATGACTACGCCGTATGCGGTGATATTGTTCAGCAAGATTGGCAAAGTTGAGAAAATGGGTGAAAGCACGGGTGACTGCCAATAATTGATTTTCATTTAAAGAAGAGAGCAGATTTTGTAATGTCTCTTTTAAAGATCCCTGATTACTCTTTAACCATTGTTTTGACAGCAGTCGAAGTTGCTCTACTGTTTCAAATAGAGATTCTCCGCCCTGTTCTTTAAGGACCTGTCCTAAAAGTTGCCCCAAGAGGCGAACATCTTCCCTTAAAGGGGCATGGACATCGGTTTCATCACTCACAGCTTTCTTCAGCCTCCATCCTGCAGACTATATTAAAAAAACCTTGCCACTTGCATTACGTGTTTCTAAGCCGTACTGCTCGACAACATACCATAGTCTATCAACTCGTACAGCCTAAAGAACGACACAAACTGAATAATTTTAAGGAGTCAAGGCTGAACCTATTAGCTGATAGGCCAAAGGATCATCAAGGGCAAGGACAGGGCCCAGACGATAGAAACCCGTGATCAGCCATTCCGAGTAAGTAGGTTTACTGGCAGGGTCGTCATAGGTAGTGCTATATTCCTTAATAGAGATAGAACTACGCTCCCAAGGAAAAGTATTCATGGATAAGAAACCCCCACGTCCCACTGTTCCCGCGATCAATGATTCATCCCTGGCCCATGAATCATGGAAAATATTTCAAGTGGCCGCAGAACTGATTGAGGGCCTCGAACGCTTGGTTTCTACCAAACCTTGTGTCAGCATTTTTGGCTCCGCGCGCACCCCTTGTGGCCACCCTTATTACGCCTTGACCGAAGCGCTGGGTCAACAATTATCCAATGCAGGCTTCTCCGTCATTACCGGCGGCGGTCCGGGTTTAATGGAAGCAGGTAATAAAGGTGCTTACCAAGGAAAATCCTTCAGTATTGGCTTAAATATTGTTCTGCATCATCAAGAAAGCCCTAACCCTTATCAGGATATTTCGTTGCGCTTTCGGCATTTCTTTACCCGTAAATTTATGTTTGCCAAATATGCAACGGCCTTTGTTTTTGTACCAGGAGGCTATGGGACCTTAGACGAATTAGGTGAAATTTTGGCACTGGTGCAAACCAAGAAAACCAAAATGGTGCCGATCATCTTGGTGAATGAACTTTTCTGGCGCCCTCTTCTAAAATGGTTTCACGAAAATCTTATCAACGATAAAATGATCGATAAATCGGACTTGGCTTTAATTCAAGTAGTCAATACCCCTGAAGAAGTGGTATCCATTATTCAAAACTTTTATCATCCCAAAGATACCGCCTCTGAAGTATCTAAGGCGAGCTAAAGAGCTTGGTTTTATCAGGGCGTGAAAGCGCCCTTTTTTTTATCAAAATACCCTAACTTTGCTATTTGGCAGCTCTCGACCTACTACAAGCTACAAGCGTAGCTGCCCACAGACAACAACAGCTAAAACCGCAATGCAAAAGCCTATCGTTTGATTTAAAATCGAAATTTCAGTAAAGCAAATCATTGCTTGACTTTTAAAAGGAAACTTTATGAAAGCCATGGTTGTTCCACGGCTAAAAGTTGCTTATTCATTTTAATTTCATTGAATGTGTTGGCAAACAAAGAAATGATTGAGCTGGATACTCGGCCAAAAGTACAGTTGCCCGTTTTATTAGGCCATACCCCAGGATTATTGGTGCATCCTGCAGAAGAACACTGTCAAGTGATCCCCTATACTGGTCCCATTTAGATTTTATCTGGAGCATCCATGCTCCAGCCCCTTCGGGCTTACGTGGAAAATTGCTCCAGGCAATTTTTTAGGCGGTGTTGCCTACGCCATGTCGCTATCCTCATTTACTATATGTAAACTCCGGTAGCTCCAGGCTTGGCGCCTTGCCTAAAACCAAACTAGAACCAGTATATTCCGCCGCCGCTCATGTTGCTAAAAAGTATCCACTCATTACCATCCATGGCCATTCTGAGCCAAAATCTGCTCCGGGTGAAGCCTTGAGGTGCATGGCTATTGGGGTAAAGAACCAGAAACCGTCGCGGCTATTTCAGCTTGGATTTTAAATCGTCAATATGAAGCATCAGGCTTTCAAGCTGATGGATTGCCTTGTAGCTAGTCAATAGCTATGGTAATATCCAAGATTTCTAGGCAAGACGTATGGCGCCCTTTCCCAAAAAACTCGTCCCCTTTATCTGGCATTTTGCCAAGCCCACGCCTGGGCGATTTTTGCTGTTTTGTCTGTTGCCTTTAGGCTGGGCTATCGATCAAAACCTTTTCCCTTATGCCAGTAAAATGATCATCGATACCATACAGAATTTTGCAGGCAACAAAGCTGACATTTATACCGCATTGCGCCTGCCCCTAAGCCTGGGGTTTTTAACCTGGTGCCTGACCATTTTTACCTGGCGATTATATGATATCGTCATTGCGAGTTTTATTCCCCAGTTACAAGCCAACATCAGGCTTGCAATGCTGGAATATGTAGAGCTGCATTCTTACAAATATTTTTCAGAAAATTTTGCCGGCAGCCTTGCCAATAAAATTGCCAATATGGTTGACAGCAGCTGCAGATTATTACAAATTACTTTTCAAAAATTTATACCCACTTGTTTACTTATTTTATTAGCCGTTATCATACTTTCTAGTATTAGCCCAATTTTTGCTGTCATTTTGGCCAGCTTCTTTGGCGCACATATGTTGATCTGTGTCATTTTATCTAAAAAATGCAGCGGCCTTTCGCTTATTCATTCTGAATTAAGAAGCCTCATGCAAGGAAAGATCGTAGACAACTTAACCAACATTCTCAATATTAAATTGTTTTCGCGTTTTAATTTGGAAAAAGCCTATCTTAAGCAGTTTCAAAACCAAGAAATTCAAGCCCACAAAAACTTATTGTGGTATCTATTTCGAATCAGGGTTTTGTTGGAAATCCCATCTCTCATCATGATTTTCTGCGTTATGGGCTACCTCATTAAAGGCTGGCAACAAGGCTGGATCAGCTCAGGAGATTTCGTCTATATCATCGGGGTTTCTTTTAACATTATGATCGCTGTATGGCGCTTGGGGATTGATGATTTCCCCGACTTCTTTAAAGAGCTGGGCATTTGCCAACAAGCTCTGAGCATCATCAATGCTCCTCATGAAATCCAGGATAGTCCCCATGCCCCAGATTTAAAAGTAGAAAAAGGTGAAATTGTTTTCGATGAGGTGAGCTTTTATTATAGACCGGAGCACCATATTTTTACCGGCAAAAACATTTTTATCCCTTCTGGCCAAAAAGTAGGCCTGGTCGGGTTTTCAGGCAGCGGCAAATCCACTTTTGTTAACTTAATTTTAAGATTTTTTGAAATTGAAAAAGGTGAAATTCGTATAGATGGTCAAAACATCAAGCATGTCAGTCAATCCAGCCTTCGTTCACAAGTTGCTATGATCCCTCAAGATGTATCGCTGTTTCATCGCAGCCTTTTAGAAAATATCCAATATGGGAACCCCGAAGCAACGCTTGATGATGTGATTGAAGCCTCTAAAAAAGCTCACTGTCACGAATTTATAGAGCAATTACCTGACAAATACCAAACCCTGGTGGGTGAACGGGGCGTCAAATTATCAGGTGGCCAAAGACAACGCATTGCATTGGCTCGAGCCATACTGAAAAATGCACCGATACTCATCCTGGATGAAGCAACCTCAGCTTTAGATTCTCAAACTGAAAAAAATATTCAAGAAAGTTTAAGCTTATTGATGCAACAGCGTACCACAATTGTTATTGCGCATCGCTTATCAACACTTTTAGGTATGGATACCATATTGGTGTTTCATCATGGACAAGTGATTGAACAAGGCACTCACCGAGAATTATTGAACAAGAATGGTCATTATGCGCGTCTTTGGCAGATGCAAGCAGATGGCTTTTTGCCGCTTTATGAAGAATAGTCCTCAGGGATCCCTTGATAACTTTTAGTGTTTTTTTATAACAACCTGGATGGATCTGCGCTAGCATAAATCATTCCATCGTTTATTCTGAATGCCAGCCTACGCTGGCATGACCTCATGAAAGGAGTATACTAACTGCTTTTGTTTTATTGTGTAGTATAATGCCCCTAACTCCAGATATTTCTCATGCTATCAATAGATTATCTCATCATTCTGAGTCTCAACACCCAGAGAAAAGTGATGCACGACTCTTTATAGAATCTTTGTATACCGAAGTTTCTGTAACCTATCATGGTGCGGTAGAAGGCAAAGCCCTGTTATTTGGCTTGCCAACTGAACTATTGCCGGTGTCTCCTCTTGAACACCAGTGGTTTAACAGCAATCAACAATATGTGCTTAAAAAACACCATTCGGCTTTAGAACAGAACATCGATATTGTTATTTATGGTCCCAATATCCATCAGCAGATTAATTATTTAACCTTATTCAATCAAGTCAACCATCAGAGCTATGCCGTCACCCGATTTAAAACCTTTGGCTATGATTTTCGGAAGATCCCTTTTAATGCAAGAAAAGACTATCGGGTTCCCGGTTACGAGTACCTCTCTGGCAAATACCATATGCCTGGCCATTGTATTGATCATGCCGACACCATTGAAGCAGGGCTCACACCCTATTCTAGCTACGATAAGCGGAACTTTATCCCTGAACCGCCTCACAGTGACTGGGGAGGGATCCTGAGGCGAGATGTGGTTAGACGTCTGCGCAAAATCCACGGCGCCTATATGCAACTGCCTTATTATGAGCCCACTCCCCTATTAGCTAACAATGGAACTCCGGTACCTGCTGGAGTTTTTTTCGGATCAATACACAATCATCAACTGGGTAAAATCTGTAAGGTATCCTGGGATATCGATTTTAAGCAGTACCGGGCCTCAGGCTTAAAACTGGATCAACAAATACTGGCCACTTTGGAAGTGCCATCCTGGCAGATGCCCCTGGCAGCCATTTACAATACCGAGGCTTCAGACTTCAGCATTCAACAAGAGCTGATAAACTACAGCTGCTTACAAAAACAAGATAAAGAGCCTATTACTTTACATGGAGCGAACTTGTATTATCAACGACGAGCTGCTGAAGCCGAGTTTTTGAGCCCTCATCATAAAATCGAATTAACCCTACAATACAGTAGTTTTCAACAGGCCCAAACGGCTAAACGCTACCTAAGCCGTACCCAAGAACATGCCAATTATTTGAAAGACCTTGATAAGAAAAAACCCTTGATGACGACCACCCAGTATCAACGATTTCAGCAAGCTTTTCTTAAAGAAGCGCCAGGCTTTGAAGATGCAGATGATAGACAAAAAGACTTTTTTAGGCAATTGCATCAAGAGCAACAGCCTTGGTTAAAATCTCGGTTATAGACGCGAGTCATCACAGCTATGCTCACCCAAAGGGGCCCAATCTTGATATTTGATCCCTCACTTATACTGGTTCCATTTAGATTTTAGGCGGTGTTGCCTACGCCATGTCGCTATCCTCATTTACTATATGTAAACTCCGGTAGCTCCAGGCTTGGCGCCTTGCCTAAAACCAAACTAGAACCAGTATATATTACAACCTCGATCTGAGGGGTGCTGCCCCTGAAGCCCTATCAATCTCAGCCTGTTCTTTGGCTTCCTGTTCCGCTAATTTTTCAAACCAGGCTAGGGCTTTTTCTTTGCCATAAATACTGATAATAAAGCTTTTAACTTTTTCATCGCCTTCTTCCGACCCATCTTGAGATAATTCCTCAAGCTTCTGTAAAAAATCCTTGCCTTCACTTTTATATTGCTGGATGATATAAAGCTGCAGTTTTTCAAAACTAGCCTTCTCTGCAGCTTTTCTTATTTCAGCCACTTTTTCCTGTGATGCTTGTTCCGAGTAAGCATTCTTGAAATTATCGGCACTATATCTACAGCAAATAGTATCCTTATCAAATTTAACCTCAATATGATACTTTTGTTTTGCTTCAGAAAATTCATTATCTAATAACTCTTTAGCCACTTCATATTCATATTGCTCACGCAGCTTTCCAAGCTTTTCAAAATCCTCCAAAGGGATAGCAGGACTTTGACTTGCAGCAACATGATTTTGGGTGAGCATCAAGCCTTTAGAGGAGAAAGAATATGCAGAGCGTGCCGCTGGGGGTTGATGTTTTATAGTGAGAGAGGCTGATCGGGCCATCATCATAATCTTCTGAATTGTATTGTGGTACATAATATTGCTCCCTATGCTTTAGTTAAAGAACTCATTCTCCTTTAAAAAATAGCTGTTTGTCAATTGACATCCTCACCTGCCTAAAAGAAGGTGATTCCCGATGATGACATCGGTAGGTTCTTGGGCTCAGTGTCCAATGACTGCTGATATCTCCACAAGCGTTACTTTCCGGGTGCCCCACGGTAGGTACCTTTGGTTATCAGGTACAGAACTAGTTTAAATGTTTAAAAAAGCTTTTACAAGAAAATTGATTCACCTGCAGTGAATGCGCCTTACATCCTCTTCCTCAAGGAAGAGATCTTTCAGCGCGTTAAGATAAAAACAAGGCATAAAAACTTGCCTGCAAGGAAAAAAGTGTCTTAGGTCCATCACTAGGAGTCATGACAACTAATGAGGCTTTAATCGATAAGCTTCGATCACATTGGGCAGCTGCTGAATACGTGCTAAAACTTCGCTCAAACTTGCAAGACTAGCCACTTCTATGTTGAGTTTTAAATCTGCGGTATTAGAGCCTTTATGTGACAAGGTATTCACCGCAATCACATTGATTTTGGCCGCTGACAATACTTGTGTGACATCGCGCAGCAGGCCTTGTCGGTCAAAAGCTTCTACATTGATTTCAACGGCATAAGGGTTGAGCACTGCCTGGCCCCAATTCACTTCCAAAAAACGGCCTTCGGTGATTTCACTTTTTTGTAAAATATTTTCACAATCTTTGCGATGCACCTTCACGCCTCGGCCTACTGTGATAAAGCCCACAATATCTTCACCCGGTAAAGGTTTACAGCAAAGCGCTCTTTGGCAAAGCAAATTACCCAAACCTGCCACTTGAATATCTGAAGTATGTGAGGCATCCTGTTTGGCAGGTTTAAAAATAGGCAGGATGTCAACCGTCGCCGGCAGAGGCTCTGCTATTTGCTGAATGGCATGCAGCAGAACAGAAACGCGCAGTTCGCCACTACCCAGGGCCACCAAGCAATCATCGATTTTGCTAAAATTTAACTTGTGAACCAGCGTATCCCAGCTGAGATTTTCAATGCAAAGACGTTTTAATTCTTTTTCAAAAATACTGCGACCCTCGTAGATATTCTGCTCCCGAGCCCGCTTTTTAAACCACGTCGAAACTTTAGAGCGGGCTCTGGCAGTTTTTAAATAACCCAATTGCTGATTCAGCCAATCACGGCTCGGACTACCCTCTTTGGCAGGCAAAATTTCTATTTGCTGACCATTCTTAAGCTCATAATTTAAAGCCATGATGCGGCCGTCAATTTTAGCACCTCGGCAACGGTGACCCAATTCTGTGTGCACATGGTAGGCAAAATCTAAGGCGGTCGAACCCAAAGGGAGATCGATTACCCGCCCTTTGGGGGTTAAGACATATACTCGATCTTCACAAACGACATCACATAAGGCCGCTTGTGCATCTTGTTCACCCCCACTGAATTCGTTTTGCCATTGTAACCATTGGCGAACCGAAGCCAATTTCTTTTGGTAAATGGTATCTAAAGCGCCGCCTTCTTTATAATGCCAGTGTGCTGCAACTCCAAGCTCGGACTCCTCATGCATCGCATCTGTGCGAATTTGTACTTCTAGAGTTTTACCCGCAGGCCCGACCACTGCAGTATGCAAAGAACGATAACCATTGGTTTTAGGGTTGGCAATATAATCATCAAATTCTTTAGGAATATGCTGCCATTGCGTGTGGATCACGCCAAGAGCCCCATAACAATCTTTTAATTCTGGCACCAATACCCGCAAAGCGCGCACGTCATAAATTTCATGATAACCCACGGATTTTCTTTGCATTTTTTTCCAAATGCTAAAGATATGTTTTACCCGTCCTGTCACTTTAGCAACAATACCTGCTTCTTTTAAACAGCCTTCAAGCTCAGCAATCACCTCACGAATATACACTTCCCGATCCATTCTTTTTTCATCTAAAAGACCTGCGATGGTTTTATACGCGACAGGCTCCAAGAAACGAAAAGATAAATCCTCCAATTCCCATTTAATATGGCCTATCCCTAAGCGATTCGCCAAAGGCCCATAAATAGCACGAGTTTCTTCTGCAAGCTGCCTTCGAACTTCCTCAGGGCAATGGACAGCACTGCGCATATCGCAAGTGTGCTGAGCTAAACGCAGCAAAACAACTCGCAAGTCTTCAACGACAGCCAGCAACATTCGCCTGAGCTTATCCAAGCTGACGGTATTGTATTCTTGGTTTTGAACTTGTTTTTTTTGTAAGGCCCGCAGCTGCGCTACACCACCCACCAAATTAGCCACTTCAATATTTAAACTTGTTTCAAGCTCATTCGTGGTTAACACACCCACTTCAAAAGTATCAAAAACAATAGCCGCTGCAATGGTTGCGGTATCCGCCCCTAAGCGCTGCAAAATTTCAGCCATAGCAAGGCCCTGCTGCAAACAGCCTTCACCGAAAGCTGTGACAAGATTTTTACCTTTCATTAAAACCAAATCGCAAGCAGCGTCAATTAAAGGTAACTGTTTGGGATCCCGAGGTATGCTTAATCTTTCAAGCCATTTGGAAATATCAATATTGCCATCTGTACTTAAAGGATAGGGTTCTCTAACTTTAACCATCGCTGGCCCTTCCTTGCGCTATGCCTTGCCAGGCTGCCAAAAATTGTTCTAAATGAGGCTTACCACTGGCCTTTAAAAATTCTTTTAAAAGTTCAGATTCAGTTTGGTAATCAGCACGCTCTAGTTGACTACGCATTAATTGGAAACGCAGATAAATAAGGTAAGTATTGAGCACGTCGCCTTCACAATAATTGCGAATTTCTTCAATACCACCCGATTTAAATGTCTCAAAAACCATGTCCCCTTTAAGTCCAAATTTTCCAGGAAAACCCAGCAATATGGCTATTTCATGCAAAGGGGCTACCGCTCGACCTTGATAAGCCGCCAATACATCCATCAGATCCAAGTGGCGGTTATGATACCGATTTAAATAGTTATTCCATTTAAAGTCAGGATGCTTATCACCCGCTTCCCAATATTTGCCAGCAGATACCCCATGGATCAGCGAGCGATAATGGAGGACGGGTAAATCAAAGCCACCGCCATTCCAGGACACCAAAGTCGGTGTATAGCGCAAGAGTCCGGCATAAAAACGTTCTAAAAGCTCGGCTTCAGTAGATTGAGCGTCGCCCAATGACCAGACTTTCACCCAATCTTGTGAGCGTACTACCACTGAAATGGCGACAATCTTTTGCAGGTGTAAAGGCATAAATTCAGAGCCATTTGTTTGCGCTCGTCTTTTCGCCACCAAAGCTGAATAGACTTCGTCCTCGCTGGCATCAGCCAAGTCTAAAAGCTGTCTTCCGCCTTCAAGATCAGGTATAGTCTCTAAATCGAATACCATTATGGTCATCGTTTTGCTGTTTCCTCTTAAGTTTAATTCTCGTGTTTTAAAATAGAGCCAGCCTGCGATAAATATCCAAGGGATGAGTTTTAGACTGATGCATAGCCAGAGCATGCCTTCTTATGAAGATTACCGCCCTCATCATACTCCTTCTTCCTGGGGCTTAAAACACCGGGTGCTCCTTTTAGCACTTTTACCAGCTATCTGCATTTCTTTATTGCTGGGTGTTTACTTTACACAGCTGCGTATTCGAGAGCTAGAAAACGATTTACATGCCCGTGGGGCTGCCATTGCATTAAGGCTGGCTTTAGCCGCTCATCAAGGGGTAGCTGGGGAGGCTCGGCATGCATTGAGGGAACTAGCTAACACAACCCTGGATGAAGTCGGTGTTTTAGGTGTGGCTTTCTATGATCGCAATGGTCGAGAGCTTGCCAAAGCTGGTAGTATCAGTCCTTTTGTGCAACCACCGGTCAATGATGCCGCAGCTGCTAGAATTTTCTTAGAAGAACACCCTCAACGCTTGGCTTTTATGGTGCCGGTTACCTGTCATGACAGCGATATCACCGATGAAGCCTTCTACCCTATTTTAAAAGATACCGTCCTGCAAACTAAACACAGTGCCGAGGTTTTGGGATGGATCCGGGTAGAAGTAGATCACACCATCACCCGCAGAGAAGAATACCAAGCCTTATTTCACTCGGGTTTGATAGTGCTATTAGGATTATTTATCAGCGGCTTGGTTGCACAACGAATGGGCCAAAAAGTGACCCAACCGATTTGGGAACTCACCCAAGCTGTCGAAAGCTTAAAACAGGGTGATTTTAATACTCGGGTGCATAATTATACCGATTGGGAACTGTCTATTTTGGAATCCGGCATCAATGCCATGGCCAAAGAACTGCAAACCAATCATGAAAAATTACAAAAACATATCAAACAAGCTACCAAAGATTTAAGATATACCCTTGAAACCTTAGAAGAAAGAAATCTTGAACTGGAAGTTGCCCGCAAACAGGCTGAAGACCATAGCCGGGTGAAATCGGAATTCTTAGCCAATATGAGCCATGAAATTCGAACGCCCCTCAATGGTGTGATTGGTTTTATCAATTTATTACACAAAACTGAGCTGAATGCCCGTCAAAAAGATTATCTCTCCACACTACAAAAATCAGCCTCTTCTTTGCTTTCTATTATCAATGATATTTTAGACTTCTCAAAAATTGAAGCCGGTAAACTGCGTATTGAGCGCACGCTGATGGATATTCGGGAATGCATCGAAGATACGCTGACATTGCTTGCACCCAGTGCTCAAGAAAAAGCCATCGAGCTCATTCCAATTGTTTATTCAGACGTACCCTCACGGATTATTGGCGATCCACTTCGCATCAAGCAAGTGCTCAGTAATTTGGTCAGCAATGCCATTAAATTTACCGAAAAAGGCAGTGTTACGGTTCGAGTGATGCTGGAGAAAGTAGGTATCGAGCAGATTACTTTATGTATCAGCGTGACCGACACGGGCATGGGGCTTTCCTTACAAGAGCAAAAAGAATTGTTTCATGCTTTTAATCAAGCCAGTCCAGCCACACCCCGTAAATTTGGTGGCACAGGTCTTGGGCTGGTTATTTGTAAAAAGTTGATTGAACAAATGCATGGCGAAATTGGTCTTGAAAGTGAACTTGAACAAGGTGCCACTTTTTGGTTTACCTTCCAAGTCAACATGGCTGCAGATGTACCCGTGATTGAAGAAGAAAAACTTCAGGGTGTCCGTTTACTATTCTGTGAGCGCCACCCCTTAGCCCGCCTTTCCATCAGCCATCTGTTAGCACTCTGGGGTTTAAAAGCTCAGGAAGTCGACGACTTAAACCATATCACCCCAGCCTTACAAAGAGCTGTTGAAGAAAACAATCCTTTCCATTTGGTCGTCATTGGTATTAACCAATTGGGTGGCCTGCAAGAAGAATTGGCCTTTACTGTCGCCTCTATTAGGGACCACTATGGCTGTCCTGTTGGCATTTTAGCCAATACCACCGATTACAGTTTACATAATGAAATTTTACAGCTGGGTGCAAGCTTTTATGTCGCTAAACCGATAGTGAGATGGAAATTGTATGAGGCTCTGTGTTTAATTTGGGCGCATCGCATCGGTGAGCCTGAAATTGCCGCTCCTGAAGCAGCCTTGCCTATCCCTGTGCAAAATACGGGACTGGCGCCGGTGCATATTTTGGCGGTTGATGACAATGCTGCCAATCTTAAACTGGTAGCGGCCTTATTAGAAGAGATGGGGATCACGGTCACCGTGGCTGACTGTGGACTTGCAGCTTTAGAAATCAGCAAAGGCCAAAGGTTTGATCTGATCCTGATGGATATCCGTATGCCTGACATCGATGGCATCGAAACAACTCGTTTGATACGTCAATATGAACAGGAACATAACAAACAGCGTACCCCGATTGTTGCTTTAACCGCACATGCCGCTATTGGAGAACAAAATGCTCTCTGGGAAGTGGGTATTGAGGATTTTTTAACCAAACCCATTAGTGAACCTGAACTGCGTGGCCTGATCTATAAATGGACACCCCGCGGTATGGGACTGACCATCGATTGGCATCTGGGTGAAAAACTGGCCGGTGGCCAAAAACAGTTAGCTGAAGAAATGCTCAAACTATTGGTGACGGGCTTGCCGGCGGATCAGCTACAAGTCAATCAAGCTTTTATGGCTAAAGATTGGGAAGCCCTGCGAGATCATGTTCATAGATTGCATGGAGCCTGTTGCTATTGTGGAGTACCTCGCTTAAAATTAGCGGCTAAAGATTTGGAAATTGCTTTAAGCGAAAATCAAACTTCCAGGATCAAAGAAAAGCTAAAAGATTTAAATAAAGAGATTGAGCAAGTTTTAAATATGAGCCAAGCAGCTTTAAAAGAACAAGCTTTATTCGCGCTTTAAAAAAACAAGCTATTAATTTTTATAAGTTTCCGAGCTATATTTCTTTATTCTCAAGTGCAGGGGCTAAAAACTAATCATTGCCATGGGGTTGAAAACTAGGATGAAAAACAACAGCTCAAATAAGTCAGGCAACCATCATTCAGGATCCATTCAACCGTCTACTGCCAGCCAATCGGCTGCCATTGCCAACGCCTCTGCCATCGTTCCCGAACCTGAAGCTTTTATTGATCACTCAACAACATTTCAACAAAATAATCTCAATCAGGAGTACCCTTCAACCTCTATCACGCTGAGTAGAGGCTCAGATCTCATACCAACCCTACAACCCATTGAGGAACAAGAAGAAGCGCTCGATTTATGGAACAGTTTAAAAAGTTTGCAAGAATTTGGTTTCGAGTTACATCAAGAAAATTTACTCGAAGGGATTTCACCCTCGGATCTCAATTATCAGCTTATCAAACAAGCAGCAGAGTTTAAGAAAGAAAAATTAACGGCCATTTTATCTAAAAATGCTCAAGGAGAGGAATGTTCTCCCGAAGAGAGTCAATATTTATTTGAATTTTTACAACCCTGTAATAAACATTTGCGGTTGCATTTTATAGTCCCAGTGTTTGTGGGGCTCGCCCTTCAAGATAAACAATTTGAAACCAGCAAGGTTCATCAAATTATTGACTTACAAGTTGAGGCCTTAGGCAACAATGCTGATACCATAGTTGCTTTTGAGCAACAAACTGAAAGCCTAGAGCAGCAAAATACTCGCTTAAAGTTGGAAATGCAAAACCTCAAGCTTACCATTGAAAAACAAAACCAAAAAGCAGCTGAAAAAGACAAACTGTATACTCAACTCCTAGAATACAACCGAGAATTAACAACTGCAGCAAACCCAAGCCCTACCAGCTCCAATCCCATTCAATTGAAGTCCAATACCGAACTGCAGTCACCCACTGAAATTATGAAGTTAAAAAGAACCCATCAAATTTTAGCACAAACCCTTAAAGCACGTGATCATAAAATCGAATCATTAGAACAAGAACTACAACAAAAAATTAAAGAAAGTAGCCAGGCATTAAGCAATGCAAGGCAGACCATGCAAGCAACGGCTCAAGACTTTAAGGCACAAATCAGCAGATTAACAGCAGCTCAACACACCACGCCTTCGAAACCTAAACCCTTATCCTTCATTCCAGCTTTTCAAAGCACGCCGGCCAAAACCCCGAGCCCTCATAAGCCTGCCTCACTTGCATTAACGCCTTTAACGCCAAGCATGGCTAGCAACTTTTTACTCAGAGAAACAGAAAAAAATAAACGCCTGCTAGAAAAAAATAGAAAACTCACTAAAAAAAATCAAGAATATTGCAATGAGATTGAAAATTTAACAAGCGAAATTGAAGGCCTTAAAAGCTGGCGACTTAAAATTCAAAAGCAAAAAAATACAGCCGACAGGAATCTTGAAAAAGCTTATTCTGAAATTCAACAGCAAAAGGAAGCCTATTCTAAAATTGAGCAGCAGGCAATAAAATTACAATCAACGATTATCTTTCTTCAGCATAAATTACAAACAATTAAAAATATGCAAAGCATTCCAAATATAGAACACAATCATTTACAAAACCAAATAGCACAACTGTTGGAAAATCCGGACACTGCAACAATTTCAGCAATGAATTCAATTCGCGACAAAGCCAAAGATTCACCTTTTTCCGAGGTACAAGCAACTTCCTCTATCTTGTCCATCCAAGGATCAGAAACAACACTTTTATTACAATATATTAAACAGCTTGAAAATAAAATAACCCTTTTAAACACTTCTCCCAATACTACTTTAGCTTCTGGTGCTGCTAGCCCTGTTCATCATCAAGAACCAAAGAAAACCATCGAAAACTTAAAAGCCCAACTTGCAGAACATCAAAATGCTAACCCCACTATAAAGCCAGACTCAGCTACTGAGAACAAGCAAGCAAGGCCCAGCATATCTTCTCAAGACTTCAATTATTTAACCTATCTTTATCCAAGTCACAATGCAGAGTCGAGAGAAACGGACGCTCAAGAACGTATTCAAGAATTGAGGGAACAGCAAAGACTGAAGAAAGACAATGAAGAAACCTTAGAGAATTACAGATTGGTCTTATGATCTCCTTCTCATCTAAAGATATGCCGCATATTAAAGATGGTGAATTTTGAGCATAGCTACACGCTTTATCCTATCCATTTATTTGTGAACGCCACTCCTATACTCCTTTTAGTTTGGTTTTAGGCTAGGAGTAAAGCGAGACTAGGGTTGCTCGTAATGAGGATTGCGACAAAACGTATGGAACGTTTTGGACGCAAAGCGCCCGAAGGGCGAGTACCAGGATGATACGAGTCATTATCCGCTAGAGCTACAAGGCTTGTGGCATGCCACAAGCCGCTGTTAGCCTTCATATTGAAAGCATGATGAGTGCTCAACAACACCTAAAATCAAAATGGAAGGAGTATATTTGTCTATTAATAGTATTAGGGCCAACAGAGCCTCCTCATTAATTTTCCCCCATTATTTGAAATCTATCTAGACTCATAAATATATCTATACAGATTAAGGTATCTATAGGGTGTTCATAGATGACCCATCCTCAAAATCTGTACAGTGATTATCCATGAGACAACATCTGGTTTAAAAACTGATTAGCAAAGCAAGCCTTCAGGAGAAATGATATGCCAATACTTAAAGAAAGCTCTGACAGCAATGAACAAAATTTACATTCCGAGCTAAACCACATAGTGGAAATTCTGGCTAAACAAATCTTAATTGTTCGTGGCCAAGTGGACAACAAAGGTGAAAAACCTTTAGATATCATCGAAGATGATCTAAAAGAAGCAAAAAGGTTTATCAAAAGGTTTATTTCCACCGATTTTGGGCCATTGAATAATTGGGAACCCTTCTCTCATGAAAAAAGTATTATTAATTTTCAGGCTTTTCTAAGTCGTATTGATGAAGCTGCCGCTCGCAAAATAGCAGATATGCTCTACAAAAGGAAAGCACGTCTTTCCAAAGCCTCTGCAGCCTTACCATTGAATACTGATTCATCACAAAAAGAGAGTCTTGCAGGAAAAGATAAAGCTCAGATTCAAAATATGGCTACAGAACGAACTCTCTGCAATCAAAAACCAGGGACTCATAAGCCAGATAATTCTGTTTATCAGATTAAACACAACAGTCAACATATAAAAGAATCATCATCTTCTGAGACAAGAACTATGAAAGGCTACCGCAGCCATGAGGCTCAGATGAAGGCCCAATATGATGATTTGCATACTTCAAAACTTGAAAGCGAGATCCCCCACCTTCTGGATGCCAACCAGAAATTGCAGCCTGGACACTCCCCTGAGATCTCGCAAAAATCCACCACCCCAGCTCTATCTATAGCAAAGCCCATTTCGTCCATCGTTGTTGAAGCTCAACAAAAGATGGTAAGAAATAATATCGATTTTGAGATAAAGCACCGTGCTTTAACTGAAGCCAATCATAGCGTTGTGATGCAAGAAGCATCTATGGGTAAAAAACTTTTTCTGCTTGAAAATAGACTCAGTGAACTGCTTGCGACCAACAAGTCTTTAAAAGTAGATTTATTAGCGATTGAAAATGAAAAAAATAGAATCATTGCCAAAAAAGATAAAGAAATTCAAGAACTGAATCAAAATCTAGAAAAACTGAAAAAAGAATTGACTCAGAAATCAGAGGTTCAGGCCAAGAGCACGTCCCCAAAAGAGACCACCGGTGTTGATACGGATCATAGAGAATTACCTGCAGGCTCAAATTCTCCATCTGAGGCTAGTCTAAAGCCCGCTAGCTTGGATTTAAAGTTGCCAATCACCCCCCAACTGACCATTAAACCTCAGAAGTGGATAAAAAATCCCTAGATATCACCCTCTAAGGGCCAGCACGGTGATGGCTGCTACACTTTATTGTTACCGGCTATCTCGTTGTCATCACCACTGGTTTTATAACCGGTTGAATAAAACAGTTGTTTACCAAAAATAAGGGGAACCCTAATAACCTAGAACCAATCTAGAGCCAAACCCCAGTGTTAAAACTTCCTAAAAGTATACCTAATCTTATCTATACTATTAAATAGGTATAAGGCTAACGTATGAGTGCAGCTCAACACGTTGGGATGAATCAGCTCACAGAAAGCTTACTGCGGAACTTTTTGACCGCTTGGTGTTCTATTAAAGAGCCACTAAGGAGATATTTGCATGCCATCGCTCAAAGACAGTCAAGATAAAAATGATATTCAGCTCTTAGCTGTCATAGAAAGCATGCAGGCTAAGATTAAAATTTATTTAAAAGATAATAGCGATGAGCAATCAATTGATACTGAAAAATTAAGAGGGTTACGAGAACTATTAAAAGATTTTATTACCACTGATTATAGAAATGATCATAGTGAAGATCCTTTTATTGATGGTGAAAATATTTTCATCTGTAAGGAGGCCCTGGCCCATATCGACAAGGATCTTGCCGAAGAAATTTCAGATTTGTTAATCAAACGCCAAACAGCCATTCATAAGGCGGCCATTCATAAGCCAATCATTCATAAGCCAACCATTCATAAAGATCTTCCCCCAGCCAATATTCCAGAAGAAATTAATGGATTAATAAAAACTCAGAATGAGGTGCTTAGGGCCAAAGAGCAGGAAATAAGCAAATTAAGAACTGCGCAACACCAACAAAACAGCGAAATCAGCGAACTTCATAGGGCTGTTAGCCGTTTACAAAAACAGCTGGCAACCTTGCTGGATCCAGAAGACGTATTTGACGGTGATCCCACTGCTTTATTAAAAGCCAATTATAAAGCTGCTCTAACCAATTATGAAGCTGCTTTGAATGAAAATACTCGTTTAACCTTAGCTTTAGCAGAAGCCCATAAAAGCTTAACAGAATATACGGAAATGCCGCTGACAGAAACAGTTGGGCATTATAAACTGAAGATCAAACAATTAGAGTCGGTTATCGCTTCACAAATAGGAAGGCTTAAAGGCAACCATAATAGTCAAGATATATGGCTCGCAAAAGAGCGCGAGCATGAAGCGACGATTAACAGCTTACAAAAACAAAACAAAAAGCTTGAAAGCGAATCAAAAAAATACCAAGGAGAGCTGATTGAGGCCTATAATCAAGTCAATCTCAATAAAGTTAGCAATCAAATCCCAGTGCGAGACACGGCCGCTGATTTAAAAGCAGCTGAAAAAGCCCGAGAGTTTATACAATCCAATATAAGCTTAGAATCAGATAATCAAAAACTCAGGAATGAACAAAAAATTGCCGAACTACAAAAACTGCAATTTGAAACACAATTGAGAGATGATTTTGATAAAAAAATGGCTTTATTAGAAAATAAGCTTCGTTACAGACAGACCGCACATGAGGCTGCAGTTGTAGAACTCAGGGCAGAAATACAAATCAAGGATCGAGAGCTCCGTGATTTTAAACAAAGATCTCAAAGCTTAGTGGCTCAACGACAAGCTCCGAGCAAACAAGCTTATGACTCTTTAGCTAATGATCTGGAAAACCCAAGCCCACAAGGTCACAATACGATACCTGGGGGCCTATCAGCTCGCAATTCAACGAGCTCAGCCTCCAGCAGCAGCCAAAACACCCGTCCGAAAAGCTCACCAACCGCCCGCCCTGTTGCTCGGGCTAGAGATCGCAGCCAATCGTCTCCCAGCGATACTCCAGCCTTTCAAAGGAAGCAGGCCAAGTCCGGCGCAAAAACTCCCGGCCATCAACCAACCGCGATCCCTGGCAAAACTTATCATACCCAAGGAAGGTTTCCCCAAAGTCAACTCTTTGCAAGTTCAGCATTAAAGACCAGTCATACCGCTGATCAAGAGCTGAGCTTATCGGCAGAAATAGCCAAGCTGCAAATCCAGCTGGATCACGCAGCCTTACAGCTTACTTACAATTTTGATCCCAATTACCGGGATGCAGTCAGCTATGTAGAAAAAGCTTGTTATCTGGACGGTATACCATCGGAACATATTTTACAGGCCAGAAAATCTTTTAAAGCTGCCTTACAAGAAGATCAAGTTTTTTTAGATTCAAGCCTTGCTTTACAACAAGCCTTAGATAGGGTTGCAAGGCTGATGATGGCCAGCAAAAGCTTAAATACCTTAAGAAAATCTCAAGAATTGATAGTCACGCAACAGCAATCCCATCCTGCCAATCATCTATCGGATCAAGACTTACAAAAAGCTTGGGTGCAAAGGGCGACTGATGCTCTACAGCATTTTAAAGAGCTTGAGCAATTATCTGAGAAACGCCGTAAGATGGCCGTTTCACTTGACCGAGCTGCCATGCAGCTGGCTATGAGACTCTTTAAGGGAGATTTTGAAAACGCCCAACGCTATATTAATGGGTATTACAAAGATGGAATTGTGCCACCATTTATTATTCATGCTCGCCTGCAATATAAAGCAAAGCTTAAGAATTTAAGCCAAACCCCACAGAGCGCAGGTACTGAAATTAGAGTTCAGGCGACTGGGCTGATTAAGCAAGTTGAGTCTATTGTTGATGACTCTTCATCCAATACAGAACAATGGTTTGCCAACTGGCAAACCGATGCAGAAAAGCTTTTAAATCGAGAAAATGTTGGCAGCAATGATTTAGGCAACAGCAGAAACTCAGCAAAGATGCATAAAAACAAATAAATTAAAAGATTTACCAAACATAAAGATATTTTTTACATCATGATATGACAAGCAACTTCGGAAAAGAGAGTACATAGATTATGACAATATTAAAACCAATTGCAAAGTTGTTTCAAAAAATAATAGCCAGCAATAAAGATAAAAGCCTTGCACGTCCGAAAAATTGGCGAAATACTTTATCTGAAAATATTTCTAAGTTTTACAACCAACATCAGGTGCAAAGAGATAGAACAAGAATAACAGAGTTTCGAAAAGGAATATTAGACGAGATATCTGCTTGCAAAGACCTCAACCAGCTACTATCTATCTTTGATAAATTCACGAAAGATATTCAAGCCAATCATAAAGAATATGATTTAATTCCTGAGGACTTAAAAGAATTAAAAAAAGACTTAGTTTTTTTACAATTTTTACTAGGTTCTGCAAAAAGTAATAAAGAAGGAAACTTCGTCGCTACCGATAAAAAGCATGCACCTGCAATCGCCCTTATCGAAGAATGTGCTGCAATTATAAACCAAGTTGAAGATCCGCTCCAAAAACTTTCCCTTAAAGACAAGGATAAAGCCTTAGCAGATGCCAGGGAAAAGCTTTTTAAAGCAAAAGTCATACTCAGTGAAACAAGCGATCCAAAAGAAGTTGAGCAACGATTAGAAGGCATACAGGCGAAGTTTAATAGATTTGAGCAAAAGATTTTATTTCAAGGAATCAATGAAGAAATTGTTTTACGCAATGCAGCAGCGAATGCTGAGCTAGCATGCCGAAGCAGGGATAAACAAAAGTTAAATATAGCTATAGCTACATATGGCAAGGTTTTTTCTCAATTAGATCAAGCTTTAGCATCAAACCCATCCCCTTCATTACAAATTGCTGTTGATGGTAAACAATTTCATATTTTAACTCACAAAATCGACTACATGGTTCGGGGGTTTGAATTTTCACCTAATACAAGAAAAAATACTACAAACTTACAATCATCATATGAGCTCCTAGATAGTGATATAAAGCTTTTAGCCGACAGACATAAACGCCTCAAGAACAATCTTGAATCGAGAGAAAGAAAAAACAATATTGACATTAAAGAGCTTAAAGAAATTCTTGAAACTTTGAATAGCCCAACAAATTCCAGTATGCCATCTGCTGGTGCTGCAGGGAAACTATCAAGTAGCAAATTCACCCCTGCACAATGGCAACGTATTCACGCTTTAAGCAAGACTATTAAAGGCACTCAAGAGATCGATGAGGAAAATATACTAAGCAAGCGCAACCTGCTACGACGCAAAATTGAAACTGAACTAGAAAGGCTAGATGGCGAAAATGCTGTCAACCAAAATGAATCGAACAAAATAGAAGAAAACTATCAGAATACAGAGAAGCAAGCCAAAGAGGGTCTTGCTAAGATTGAAGCATCTCTTGCGGAAATAAATAACCGCAGGAATCTATCTGTAGATGATGGTCTTGATTTTGACGCCGAATCTGAACGGTTAGAAAGTGACAGGAATGCTAGTAGATCCATTTCACAATATGAAGAACAATCAAGAAAAACAGAACGAGAAAACAAGAAGAACCAACGGCAGACTAGATTTCCTTCAAGTTCACATCGTTCTAGTTCAACACCTAGTATTGCTTCAAGCACCAACAACTCAGACCGCAATGATCGAGAACGAAGCTATGATAGTGAACATCAACAACAGTACAGACATCCTTACTCCCCAACGGCATCAACTGTTTCGCCTACAAGTTCTAGAAATAGATCCAGACGAAGCAGCGCCGATTCTTCCTTTTCTGCTGGGAGCCGTAATGGAGTTTCAGGCTATATCGATGTAGAATTTTCTCGTACAGCTGCTTCTCCTAGAAATGGCAATATCACCGTATCACCAGCGGCAATATCCAGTACAACCCCTGCTTTCAATAATACATCGAGGCATACCCCAATTAATTACGATCTCGCTAAAACCAGCGAGGATGATCAAATGTTTTTTCAAAGAATGCTGAACGTTGGTGGTAAAAAGACAACACAACTTACTTCTCCTCCAGAAGCCGATGCTATTTGGGTTGCATTTACCCAAAAAATGCAACAGCATACTGAGAATGTTCATATTCCTTCTCGCGATAAAAACCCCGATAAGTCTAATAATGGAAATTTTAATTCCAGCAAACTAGAAATAGGAATTCCGGAGAGCTTTAATCTCAAACATGGTTTATGGCAAAGTATTGAATACAAAAAACTTCCAAATAAGGCATTTTCACTAAGCCCTGCTGGCCCTGTTCAATCCTCCGTTACTTTTCGGTTACAACCCCCCACAGAGCCTAATAAACCTCAATCTCTTAGAGTAGATGTGGGCCAACCACCGGTCGGTATCCAAAGCTTAACCGCCGCCCTAGAAGGTGTTCACACCTATAGCCGTTTTCTTGGACCAGTCGGTCATAACGTTGCTGATCAAAAAGCTAAAGTCACTATTAATGACATGGACCCTGTTGATGCGGTAAAAACTTATATAGGTTTAAAGCAATCAGGCATCAAAAATGTCATCATTGGCAACGAACCAGAGGTAAAACAATTCTTTGTAGATAAATTAGAAAAAGATATAGTTGAAGTTAATGCAATGTTTCATAACTTAAATAATCCTGATAAAGCTCAGCAGCGCAAGGCTTATGAAACTTTGTTTAACCTTTATTATGAGGCACAAGCTGCTATAGGGCATTCCCCTCATTCTTCTCATGATAGACCTAGGCATCGATAACCATTTTTTGCTGCTTGTCTTGATTCATTACCTAAAGATAGCAGCAAGGTTTTCTAGAATCAAAATTGAATAAATGAATAAAGCCAATTAGATCCTGCGCCAAACCGTACCATTATCGCTATCTTCCAACACCACACCCATATCGGTCAGCTTTTGGCGCAATCTGATCTTGCCTGAATCATGGCTGTGGGGACCCTTGAACACGTGAAGTTGGTGAGCTGATTGGAAAGACTCTTTTTGTATTGCTTGGCCATTCTTCGATGCCCCCAACCTGTAGACTCCATACAAAATTTATATTATCCAGCAAGTTTATTCTCTGATCTTACCCAATTTTAAACACCTTTTCGTTATCTCTCATAAGTTTAACAAATTAGTGTCTATTAAAATGGGGTAAGATCAAAGTGGACCTTATCGAAAAATTAGACACCTAAAAACAGTGAGAAAAATATGTTTTTAATCCTTAACTTAACGCCATTGTCCTCAGGGATGTTACACTGAAACTTCATAATGATTGAGTCAAGAAACTTGGCGGCGATTGTTGCGAGGTACAGTAACAGGCTGCAACCTCAATGGCTTTCGGATTTTAAAATAATAGTTTCACCTTTGTTTTTTATATCTAAATTAATTTTTATTAATTCTAAATATCTATTTGCCTTCATAGCATTGCTTTCAAAGCCAATCCGCAACAGAAAAATATATTGCACAAAGTAGATCGATAACGCAACAAGGATGCCGGCTATAATATTAAACTGCGTTGTTGCGGAAAACTTTTCTAATATTTCTTTAAAGGAGAAATTTGCACCAATGAAAACAGATATAATAGAGAAGAACCAAGCTGTACTTTTAAGAACAGCTGCATTGATATTACTTTTAATTTTATTTTCAATAGCGCAAAATTGCAATGATTCTTCGATAATACGCCTTGGGTTTACAAAGAGCCTTGTTAACTCATCCTCTATCAACCTACACTTCAGCCAATCAAAACTTGAGCCCAAATTATGGGTGAACAGTATTGGGCATTCTGAGTACAAAGAAGAATATATAATTTTTAATGTCTTTGTATAAATGACTAGTTCAACTATCGCCATTAAAATACAAAGCAGTCCTATGTATCCTAAAAACCAAGCCAAAGATTGAAACTCCACCACAAAAGGAATGGACAGACAACAAAAAATCAATACCCAGGAGCCAAACCACGCCAAAAATAGTTTTTTATTTTTAAGATATAGGATTTTATAAAAAGCAAATCCCTGATATTTATTGAATTCTTTTAAAAATCTATCGTAACTTTCCATATAAACTTCTGAATTTAAAATTATATTCGGCGCCAAACCGTACCATTATTGCTATCTTCCAACACCACACCCATATCGGTCAGCTTTTGGCGCAATCTATCGGCCTCTGGCCATTGCTTTTCGCTACGTGCACGATTGCGAGCCGCTATCAGTTCTGCAACTTTTGCTTCATCAATATCACCATGGCCTTGCAAAAATTCTTGTGGATTTCTTTGCAACAAGCCTAAAACTCCACCTAAATAAATTAACAAGGCTGCCAGTTCTGCAGCAAGTTTCATATTGAGTTCACGATTGCGATTGATCTCTCGAACCAAATCAAAGAGTACTGCAAGCGCTTCGGGAGTATTAAAGTCATCGTCCATAGCCTGTTGAAAGCGAGCTTCAAAACCAGACTCCAAAGGCCGCTCAGCTTTTTCAATGTCCTTTAACGCGATATAAAAACGATCCAAAGCCAATTTTGCTGAAGTTAAATGTTCATCGCTGTATTCTATGGGACTGCGATAATGACTGGAAATGATCATATAGCGCAAAACTTCAGGATCAAATTGGCTTAAAAAATCTTTGATGGTGAAAAAATTGCCTAAAGATTTAGACATTTTTTGTTTGTTCACTTGTAAGAAGCCTGCATGCATCCAATAGTTGACCATGCGCTTGCCATGAACGGCTTCTGATTGTGCCCGCTCATTTTCATGGTGAGGAAATTTTAAATCCGGCCCGCCACCATGAATATCAAAAGTTTCACCCAAACAAGCCGCCGACATCGCTGAACATTCAATGTGCCAGCCCGGTCGACCTTTACCCCAGGGAGCTCCCCAAGCAGGTTCATGATCTTTGGCTTGTTTCCACAGCACGAAATCTAATGGATCTTCTTTGGCTTCATTGATCTCAACCCGTGAACCACTGGCTAAATCTTCAATATTTTTGTGCGATAAAGCACCATAGGTGTCAAATTTTCTCACTCGAAAGTAAACATCATTGTTCGGCCCTACATAGGCATAATTTTTTTTAATCAGGTTTTCAATCATATGAACCATCTCTTTCATATATAGAGTGGCACGAGGCTCTTCGGTGGGAGTTAAAACATGGAGAGCGGCTAAGTCTTCATTCATGGAAGCAATAAAGCGATAGGTGAGATCTTGGATGCTCTCGCCAAGTTCTTCGGCTCTGTGAATGATTTTATCGTCTATATCGGTAATGTTGCGTATATAGCGAACTTGATAACCACGGTACTGAAGATAGCGTACAATCACATCAAAAGCCAAAAACACTCGCGCATGACCAATATGACAGTGATCATAAACCGTGATACCGCAAATATAAAGACCAATATGTCCGGGTGTGATAGGCTCAAAAATTTCTTTTTGTAAGCTTTTGCTATTGTAAATTTGCAGCATAACTTAGCCTTGCCTTTACTCGTTCTTTACCCAAAAGCTCCAACATATTTGGCAACTCAGGCCCATGCAAGGCATTGGTTAATGCCGCACGCAGTGGCGAGAAAGCCGCTTTGCCCTTCTTACCGGTGATTTGTGGAATACTTTTTGCAAAAGCAACCCAACTGGTCAAGTCAGGCAACTCTAAGGCTTGTAACAAGGCGCCAAAAAATTCTCTACCAGCTTCACGCATTTGGATCAGAGAATCTTCGGTATAGCTGAGATGATCACTAAAAAGTACATCTGCCCAAAAATCAGCATCTTTGGACATCAGCATATTAGGCTGAATTGTTTTGGCAAATAATTCCTGAACAGCAGCTGGCACTTTGGCTTGAGTATTTTGAGGAATTAACTGCCAGACTTCAGATACTGTGCAACGGTTCAGGGTTTCTTTTTGCCAGTGCTTCATTTGATCGCTATCAAAATGAGCCGGAGAACCGCTGATATGCTTTAAAGCAAAGTTTTTTGCTAAAGTATCTAAACTTTGAAATTTGCAGTCTTCATAATAATGCCCAAGGCGCGCCAAATAATTCAGCAAACCCAAAGGCAAATGGCCTTCTTGCCTCAACTCTTGAATAGAACGACTGCCATTTCTTTTGGAAAGAGGCGCATTATCTGGCCCTAAAATCATTGGGAAATGGCCATAGGCAGGCGCTGGCAATTTCAAAGCTTGTAGAATCATCAGTTGTCTTGGGGTATTGGCGAGATGATCATCTCCCCTCAAAGCATGAGTAATGCCCATCAGCGCGTCATCAATCGCATTACAAAACATGAATGATGCGGAATGATCATTCCTTTGAATGATAAAATCCCCAATGCTATCGCTTTGAAAGGATTGGGGCCCTTTAATGACGTCTTCAAAAGTAATGGTGGTTTTATCGGGCACCCGAAAACGCAGCGTGGGCTTTTGACCCTGCTGTAATTTTTCTGCGATCTGGCTTTGGGTTAAATGCCGGCAAAGACCCGTATAACGGGGAGGTTGCTTAGAGGCAATTTGTACTCGGCGCATCACGGCCAGTTCTTCTTCCGAGCAAAAACAAGGATAGATGGCTTGAGCAGCGCTCAGCTTCTGATAATACTCTTGGTAAATCGCTTGGCGCTGGGATTGCTGATAAGGCCCTTCTTGGAAAGTGATCCCCAGCCAAGCCAGATCTTCAAGTATGCTATCTAAATATATCTTTTCAGAACGAGCCAAATCGGTATCTTCAATACGCAAAACCAGCAGCCCCTGCCTTTGTTGAGCGTACAGAAAGTTAAATAATGCCGTGCGGACATTACCAAAGTGCATAAAGCCTGTGGGGCTGGGCGCAAATCTTGTTTTTACAGCTGTTGTGTTCATCTTTGGCATGTTACCCTATACGGCTCAGTTCTAGAAGAGGATAGCATTATGCCCACAGTTATTCTGCATACGTCGCATGGATCCGTCAAAATTGAGTTAGACGCTAAATCGACGCCACTGACCACGGAAAACTTTTTGCAATACGCAAAAGACGGTTATTATGACCAGACCATTTTCCACCGAGTGATCGATGGCTTTATGGTTCAAGGCGGAGGTTTTGGCAGCGGTATGGCTCAAAAAACAACTCGCGCATCTATTCAAAATGAAGCCAAACAAGGGATCCGCAACCAAATTGGAACCATTGCCATGGCTCGTACCCAAGATCCCCACTCGGCTTCGTCCCAATTTTTTATCAACGTTGCCAACAATGGCTTTTTGGATTTCCAAGCTGAAACCCTGCAAGGCTACGGCTATTGTGCCTTTGGCAAAGTAACAGAAGGCATGGATGTGGTAAAAAGCATGGCCAAAGTTGAAACCACTACACGAGATGGCCATCAGGACGTTCCTGAAGAAGAAATAGTACTTGAAAAAATAGAAATTTTAGAAGAAAACTAACCAATAACACCAGTAGCGTATCCTGGCCTAGGTTTTCAGGTCCCCCAAGCTCAAATTAAGAGCTCACACGGTGGAGAGCTTGAGCTCTTAACCGCGTGAGCTTTTGGCAGGATTTAGGCAAACGCCTTAAATCTAACTGGAAGGAGACTATGTGGCTACTTATTTTATTTCTGATCTACACCTCCACCCTGGCCGGCCAAAGCTGGTAGCACTCTTTAAAAAATTTCTCCAAAGCCTACCCCCAGATGTCGAGGCCTTATATATATTGGGCGACTTTTTTGAAGCTTGGGTCGGTGATGATGATCCAGATTACCATGAGATCAGCGCTCTTTTAAAAAACAAAGCTTCAAACCTGGCCATTTATTTTATGCCTGGCAACCGAGATTTTTTAATTAATAAAAATTTTACCAGATCCCTGGGGCTAGAGTTATTGCCCGATCCCTGTTTGATCACCCTCTACGATAAAAAAATTCTCCTCGCCCATGGTGATGGTCTTTGTACTCAAGATAAAAGCTATCAACGATATCGTCGTATTGTACGCTTTCCATTATTGCAAAAATTATTTTTATGCTTGCCATTGAGTTTTCGAAAAAAAGTTGCCAGTGGCCTGCGACAAAACAGCCAAGAGCAATATCAAAAAAACCCTGAAAAACGCTACCAGGAAATAGAAAAAGCAACGGCGATGGCACTGCTGAAAGAATTTGAAGCAGACTTGCTGATACATGGACATATTCACAAAGCTGGTATAGACAACATAGGCGACGAGCATTATCAAAGAGAACGCGTGGTTCTTGGCGATTGGCATGACGATGCGGGCTCACTCATTATTATGAATCAGACCAGCCTAAACCTTATGCCTTTTTTATAATTGTAGGAGCTAAAGTCTCCGTGCTGGTCCTGCTCTCTACGCCATTAAATTCTAAAAATATTAACACTCATTTTAACTGAGGGGCCGGTCCTGGATATTTAAAAACCGAAAGACTTGAGCCAGGAAAGAAATTTCACATTCTCCCTAATGGCTAGTAGAAAGAACCTTTGCTTGGTTAGGCCGCTACAGAAGGACAGCTAAGGATTATGAATATTTGACAACAACAAGCGAAACGATTTTATTTGCAATAATGTCAAAATTAATGCTCAAAAGGATAGATAAATACTTAAGTTTATTTTCAAGACACCCTCTAGCCTTTGTTAATAAACCAAAATAGTGATGTTCAACCCAAATGAAGGAGACCCTTATCATTTCTCACAGCGAATACTTGCTTATTTGTTATTAAACTAATAAAATATTTAATTCTTAAATAACCTTATAAATTAAGTGGAGAATTATTATGCCCAAAGATACTTTTAATCAAACATCCTCTTCTATCAGCTCAAAATCTGTGGGTGAAGCACAGGGCTTTGCTACCACAACTCACGCTGATTTAAATAACGGCATGGTGGAGCTTTATTTAAGCTTTTTATCACCCTATGAAATTGCAAAAATAAAAGGGCTGTCTTGGGGTTATTATAAAGGTGCTAACCAGGCTTTAAATCATTACCGCTTGATTGATAAAAAGTGCCAAAAAGAAGTTGGGCTTAAATTTCTAAAGTTAGAATTATCTCATCAGCAAAACTTTCTTTTGGTTCAAAACTCTCAAGGGCAAAGCCAAGTGTATGCTTGGGGAGCTAATAGGTCCGGCCTGCTGGGCTTGGGGCATAACAATGCTGTGAACCGTCCCAGTCTGTTGCCTTTCCCAGACTCCCTAGCCAATTGGACGCTAAGCAACATGGTTGCTAGCGGGGATAGCACCTTCGCCATCTTTCAAAATGCCCAAGGGCAAAGACAAGTGTATGCTTGGGGAGCTAATTGGTTCGGCCAGCTGGGCTTGGGGCATGACAATTATAATGTGAATCGCCCCAGTCTACTGCCTTTCCCAGACTCCCTGGCCAATTGGACGCTAAACAACATGGTTGCTAGCGGGGATAGCACCTTCGCCATCTTTCAAAATGCCCAAGGGCAAAGCCAAGTGTATGCTTGGGGAGCTAATAGGTTCGGTGAGCTGGGCTTGGGGCATAACAATGATGTGAACAACCCCAGTCTGCTGCCTTTCCCAGACTCCCTGGCCAATTGGACGCTAAACAACATTGTTGCTAGCGGGATTGGAACCTTCGCCATCTTTCAAAATGCCCAAGGACAAAGCCAAGTGTATGCTTGGGGATATAATAAGTTCGGCGAGCTGGGCTTGGGGCATTACAATAATGTGAACCGCCCCAGTCTACTGCCTTTCCCAGACTCCCTAGCCCATTGGACACTAAACAACATGGTTGCTAGCGGGGGCAGGATCATTTTCGCCATCTTTCAAAATGCTGAAGGACAAAGCCAAGTGTATGCTTGGGGATCTATTAATAGTTCCGGCCAGTTGGGTTTGGGGCATGCCAATGCTGTGAACCGCCCCAGTCTGCTGTCTTTCCCAGGCTCTCTAGCCCATTGGACGCTAAACAACATTGTTACTAGCGGGGCTAGCACCTTTGCCATCTTTCAAAATGCCCAAGGGCAAAGCCAAGTATATGCTTGGGGAGATAATAGGGTCGGCCAGCTGGGCTTGGGGCATGACAATGCTGTGACTGCTCCCAGTCTGCTGCCTTTCCCAGACTCCCTAGCCCATTGGACGCTAAACAACATTGTTGCTAGTGTGGTTAACACCTTCGCCATCTTTCAAAATGCCCAAGGGCAAAGCCAAGTGTATGCTTGGGGAGATAATACGTTCGGTCTGCTGGGCTTGGGGCATAAGAATTTTATAAACCGCCCCACTCTGCTGCCTTTCCCAGACTCCCTAGCCAATTGGACGCTAAACAACATTATTGCTAGCGGGGATAACACCTTCGCCATCTTTCAAAATGCGGAAGGGCAAAGCCAAGTGTATGCTTGGGGAGCTAATAGGTTCGGTGGGCTGGGCTTGGGGCATAACAACAGAGTTCATACTCCAACCTTAATCCCGTTTTTTAAGGGAGCAACGGGTCCTGGTCAATTACCTCTTCAAAAAAGAGAAATTTTGGGTGCCTTAACTGGAGATTCTGAAGCTGCTTCCTCAAGCACTGCTGTTTCCTCCAATCAATCAAGCCGCTCTTCTTCCTTAAAAGCTGGCCTGCTGAATGCTTACTCAAGCAGCCAAAGCAGACAAAGCAGCCTCAGCCAAACTGCCTCATCCTCTTTGACTGCCGAATTGGAACAAAAATGCGTAGTAGCCCAGCCTAAACCATCCTAGAAACTCGGCTAAAGGCAGCAATGCTAACCAGGGTAATATACGGGTTCCATTTTGATTTTATCTGGAGCATCCATGCTCCAGCCCCTTTGGGCTGACGTGGAAAATTGCTCCAGGCAATTTTTTAGGCGTTGTTGAGCACTCATCATGCTTTCAATATGAAGGCTAAGCTCAGCGGCTTGTGGCATGCCACAAGCCTTGTAGCTCTAGCGGGTCCTTACAATTCTCATTGACTGTTATGTCAATTGATGCGTGCCATCCTGGCACTTACCCTGCGGGCCACCTTACGGTGGTCCAAAACGTTCCAGACGTTTTGTCACGGTTGTGCGGCCCTTGGCGCCTAGCCTAAAACCAAACTAGGACCAATATAGCCTTAGTGCTGAGCACGCTCATTAAATATTAAAAGCTTTACAAAAATTAACTTTGTCGCATTTGGTCTTGAATGTGCCCTCTATAACCACAATGATTTATTTGAGTTGAACAGCTTTATAAAAGTTATTTTTCATGAGAGTCCGTGATGATTTGCCTTTGTAGCCCATTTGTAACCCAAACGAGCACCCACTGCCATTCCTATGGCCACCATCATAGCGCTAAGAGCGCTCAGTAAAATAATATCTGTTGAAGTCAGTGTATGGGCATCTTTTTGTGCGCAAACATACCAGCCAAGCGGAAAACCGGTAAAAAACATCACCAGAAAGCCAAGAGCCAGGGCTGAGATCAATCCAAATAAAAATTTCTTCATAAAAGTTTCCTTACTCTATTAAAGTTTACAATATCCCCTGCTTAAGCAAAAAGTCTATACTCCTTCCAATTTTGAGTTTAGGCGGCGTTACCTGTGGGAGTGGCCTTGCATCGCTCACTAGGACGGATTATCTGCGGCGGACTGGCGATGCCAGTCCGCCTAGGACTTCACAATTCTCATTACGGTCTATTCCACAGAACCGTGTTCTGCGGTCCGGTTGTTCAGCCCGTTCGAGGCATGCCTCTCACCCCAGCCTAAAACCAAACTAGAACCAGTATATTAAGACATTATGCAGGCATAATGGATAAATTTTCGACCAACTCGGCAACATCTTTTGATAAATTTTTTGTAGTCTCGATGCTTTTCAAAGCATGCTTGATACTTTGGACTCGTATGGCATCTAAGGTGTGTAGCCGCGCGAAAGTTTTGACCAGCCGCGCTGCCACTTGTGGATTAAAACCATCTATTTTAATAATCCAGTCTGCAACCCAAGGATACACTTGACCATCGAGCTGATGAAACCGCAAAGGATTATTGGCAGCAAAGTTCACCAATAAAGAATAGACCTTATTAGGCACTTTCATATCGAAAGCTGGATGTTGGCATAAAGCTTGGACAGTTTTAAAGGTATCTGGGTGTTCGCTTTGGGCTTGTACGGCCAGCCACTTGTCACTGCCAAAGGGTAAATGCTGATTGGTTTCATAAAAATAATCAAGTGCTGCTAAACGGTAAGGGGACTCAATATGAGAGAGCGCTGATAAAGCACCTAATTTATCAGTCATATTGCTTGCCGATTTCAATTGCAGCATGGCCGTTTTTAAAGCCGCTTCATCTTCAGAACCAACCATATAATAAAGCGCCAAGTTTTTAAGCCGTCTCATGGATGCCAAGTTCGGCGTATAACGATAAGTGCCGGGCTGCAACATCTCCAAATAGATCTCATGGAAGACAGTTAACAGTTCTGTTGCCAATCTTTTCTTTAAAAAGCTTCGAGCAAGAGCCAGTGCTTCAAGTGAAATTCCAGATTTTTGATCTAAAAGATAATTCAAAGAGGGGAAACTTAAAAGTTCACATTTTAAGTTTGGCTCCAGTGTTTTATCTTTTGCAATGTATTTAAAAGCCGAGCAAAAAACTTCAACAAGATTTTCCGGTATTTTTTCAGGAGAACAATTGTTTGCAGCCATTGCAAGAATAATTTTTAAATATAATTCTTGACCTGCATCATAGCGAGCAACACCATTGGGATCATGCTGCCAAAGAAGCGCCATATCATCTACAATATTGGTTCTTTCAATAATAATTGGCGCTGAAAAATCTCGCAATACCGAGAGGATAGGCCTTTCTTTCAGGCTGATAAACTCAAAAGTCTCTTCGGTATTTTTAAGTTCTAGTAAACGCGTAACCCCAGGCATGCTGTTGGCTTCGCCTTTCAGTTGCAAAGCCATGGCTTGGCCTTTTACTGTTAACAAGCCCACTTGTAAAGGAATATGCAAAGGCTTTTTATCTGGCTGCTGAGGCGTTGATGGACAAGATTGTTTAAACTTGAGCTTTAAGCTTTGGGATTTTTCATCGTATGCAGCAACAACGGTAACTCTTGGAGTACCCGCTTGAAAATACCATAGTCTAAACTGTTCCAAGTTTAATCCTGAAGCCACTTCCATGCTTTTAACCAATTCTTCTATGGTAACTGCCTGACCATCGTAAGTTGTAAAATAGTGGTTCATGGCTTTTTTAAATAGTTCTTTGCCAAGCAAGGTGTGCATCATACGAATAATTTCAGCGCCTTTTTCATACACCGTCATGGTATAAAAATTATCGATCTCAAGATAACTCTCCGGGCGAACGGGGTGAGCTAAGGGACCTGCATCTTCGGGAAATTGCAGCGTACGTATCAGGCCTGCTTGTTTGATCAAAGCTGCATCATAGCCAAGTTGATCCGCCACAAAATGTTGTTCCCTAAAAACCGTCAAACCTTCTTTTAAGCTAAGCTGAAACCAGTCTCTGCAGGTAATCCGGTTACCAGACCAATTGTGAAAATATTCATGGGCCACTACCGCTTCTATTGCTTCTAAGTCGCTATCCGTTGCACTTTCAGGACGAGCCAAAATATATTTGGCATTAAAAATATTAAGGCCCTTGTTCTCCATAGCGCCCATATTAAAACTATTGACAGCGACAATCATATAAATATCTAAATCATATTCTCTATCATAAGCTTGTTCATCCCAGAGCATGGCCTTTTTCAGAGATTGCAAAGCATGAGCACAATAATCAATATTTTGTGGTTCTACATATATTTTCAAAGTGACAAGTTTATTTGATCGGGTGACGAAATAATCCTCAACAGCCACTAAATTTCCCGCTACCAAAGCAAATAAATAAGCAGGTTTTTTAAAAGGATCCTGCCAGGTAACGCTGTGGCGCCCCTCACTGAGTATTTGCTTATCAATACAATTGCCATTGGCCAACAGCACTGGAAACTGCTTAAGATCTGCAATGAGAGTTGTCGTAAAGACCGTCATGACATCAGGTCTATCCAGATAAAAAGTTATCCGACGAAACCCTTGTGCTTCACATTGAGTGCATAAAAGTCCATCTGCGCCGTACAAGCCACTTAACTGGGTATTTTGTTTGGGATGGATTTCAGTGATAATTTCTAGAGTAAATTCGTCGGGTAAGTTTCTTAAATGAAGGCCATCAGAATTTAATTGGTAATCTTTTGCCGTTAATAGCTGCTGATCTACTTTAACAGACAATAATTTTAAATCATCACCATGCAGAAATAAGTCTTTGGATCCGGACAAACCAATTCGGCGAAAGCAAGTTTTAGCCGTTACCAGCGTTGTTGCTAAGCTTAAGTCAAAGCTAAGATTGAGCTGCTTTACTAAATAATCTGGAGACTGATAGTCCTTTAAGTAAGTTTTTTGTAACAGGCGCGTTTCCTGAGTTGCCATACTTTGAGAGCCTCCGTTTTTAAGATCTTTAGCATAAACTATACACCAAAAAAATTTTGCAGCTTGCAGCCTTTGCCGGAAGTTAGTTATAATTCCGAAACCATCAATTCATAGCCCCTACATTTGCGCATCGATAAGCCTCCTTGTTCAAAAAATAAATATTGGCCTTTCATGCCAAGCAGTTTTCCTTGAATAATAGGTGCTTTATCAAAACTAAGACTGGCAACTTTTTGTGGATAGCTTTGAATGGGGTAGGTAAAGTCACTGACCGGTTCTTCGAGCATCGATATACCAGGCCAGGTTGATAACCTCAGTCTTTCTCCTTGGAAGTCTAAAAACTCATTTAATACCAGAGACCGTGCCCGTTCCAGATCCACCCAGCTTTGCGGCTGTAAAAGTTTCCGCCAATTGGTTTTATCGGGCAAATGTTGGGCTAAAGCAATTTCAACCAAACCTGCCATCAAACGATGGCCAGCAACACAAATAGGCAGCGCCTGTACAGCCCCTTGATCAAACCATCTGCCCGGAACATTGGTATGACGAGTAATGCCCACTTTCACCCCTGAAGTATTAGCAAGGTAAATCCAGTGGGGAATAAAGCACTGACTTTGAGCATAAGCCTCATCGCGGCAGGTACCGAGTGTAAAATGGCATTTTTCAGGCCTTACACTGCAGATATCGGTTACAGCCAAACTTTGTTGACAAACAAAGCAATGTCCATCTTGAAAGCTTTTTTTAATTTGACGGCCACAGGCAACACAGTGAATGATACCGGTAAATTCAAAACGTAAATTTTTGCCTAAGTAAGTATTGAGGACTAGTTTTCTATCCTGAAAAATCAGTTCATAGCACAGAGGAACCGCTGAATGAATTTTTAGTTTTTGCAGAAAGCCCGAAGCTATTTCTTCCATGGTATTCCTTATTCGTACCCTTGATGATACCCATATAGGGCTTTGCCTTTCTAAGGGCTTAACATGGACTCATAAGTTGTATTATACTGGCTGCGGCTTTACACGCAAAAATGACGACAATGCTAACAGGGAAAGCTATGCGCATCTTGTGAAAGCTTCTTTTTATTTGACAATAATAGAGTAAATGTCTAGCTATAGAGATATAAATTCTTTAAAAATCAATATTAAGACAGCATAGTTCCCCTTCCCCCATTGACAAATTTGACAAATCAGCTCCTAAATAATAGCTCAAGCTCCCCTTAAGAGGCTTGGGGCTTTAATCGCCGAAGGCGGTCTTATTAACTAGCAAAGTGGGATAACTAGGATAATATATGGAACTTGAATCACATTATCGAATAGAAATTCTACACAGTTTTGAAGAACTCTGCATGTTGTTACAGAAAGTTGAACAGCAGGTATTGGTCATAGATGCAAAATTGCCGGCTTGGTTTCATGCGCCTTTAGGCCTGCCTCTAGAAGCCGAACTCTCAGATCGCGAACAAGCATTTGCGCTGATACAGCAATTAGAATATTTAAATGGCCAAAACGCCAAAGAAATTTTAGTAGGCGCGGGTATTATAGCCGCCTCAGTTGCCACCTTGCAAGTTATTCAAGAATTAAATCTTGCCAAAGAACGTTTTAAAACTGCCATCATCAATTTCAAAAAAGAGAGTCTACCTCTTAACGATCCATATTTTTACGAGGCCATTGATGACGTATTAAAAAGACGTCCTTGCTATATGAAAGCGATATTACGTAAAATGGGCCTTGCCCGCTTACACTTGAAACAATGCTACAGACGCGTTCCTGTTTTTTGGGAAAGACCAGAAAAAATTTCTTGGACTTGGGCAAATACCCGATCAATTAAAAGGATCACCGTGGCCCAAGCAGAAGTTTTGTTGCTTAAAAAAACTCGAGATCTGGGTATTGAGTTGCAGCTTAACAAATTAAAATGCCTGCCTAAAGATGAGCCATTGGCCATTGTGCAAGAATTAGCGCCTCATTTGCGTGCCAACGTATTATTTACGGATTCCACTAACAAAACCTCCTATCGTAAGATGGTCAAAGGTTTACCAGTTTTTTATTTATATAAAGAACTGTTGCCCCTACCCTCATTAAGGCCACCGGGTGGAAAAAAGAAAAGGGATGATTCTAAGCCGCGACGTAAAGATGTTCGTTTAGAAGCTGATGTATTTTTACCGGCGATAAGAGCACACCGCTATTTACACGAAAGGGCAAGAAAAATGCACCCCATAACAAATTATTCATCACTATGATTTTACTTTTTAAAAATACTCTTTAATTTTTTGAAAATACAAAATTAATTTTTTCTCTACAAAGCTTGATATAAGCGATGACTTAAACACAAGAAAACAGTAAGACAACCATGCAAGCCAAAAAATATTTTTTTTATACAACCAGCAAACTTAAAGCTCTTGCTCCATATTTTAATAATATCCATTTCCTATTTATCTTTATTTTGAATTTTCTACAGAGTTTTATGAATTTCTTAATATGTGCTTTTTGCCAAAAGGAGATTAAAGTTCATCTTGCTGAGGCGGCCCAAAATATTAAATCTTCAATTCAACGTAATGATTTGCCGGCTTTTCAAACTGTATTGGCTGATCCCATCGTTCAATATTATATCAACACCCCATTTATCAAATCCGATTACGGTAAATTTACAATTTTGCATTGGCTGGTAGCAACTCAAAGCTCAAATCAAACACATAAAGAAACAATCCCTAAAGCTGTGTATACCAAAAAAATAGTGTTCTTCGAGAAAATGGCCAATAATTTTTACCATCAAGAATACGCAAAAAAAGAAAAAGTAGAGGCGCTTAAAAACACCATCATGCAAGATTTTAAGCCTATAACAGATAGACTTAAAGCCATGAATCCTGGAAAACAGAAAGAAAAAGCAGTTCGCGCTTTTCAAATAGCCATAGATAAAGCTATTGGGGTTGTAGAACAATCCCAAAAAGAAAGCTTTGCTCTTAAAACAGCCATAGAAAGCATTAAAACCATTCAAGAGACGATAAATGACATCAAAGATTTAATAAAAAAGATCAACGCTTTCACAGATCATGTCGAAAGCAACCCAAATTTTCACACAAACGTCATAGACTCTTTAAGACATATCCATATACAGTTTAAAATTTTAGATAATGAACTTGCCAACATATCTGAAACTGATCCTTATCTCTGTAAAGGAAATGAATCTAGCCATCCATCTATTGTGAAATTTATCTTATTTTATAAAAATTCATTAGCATTTGAACTTCCAGCTTTGTTGGCGTCACTTAAAGCAGTACTCAGCAGTAAAACCAAACGACACAACAAACTACAAAAAACAGACCCTACATTAATTCAAGAACTTAGCACGATCCCCCATATCATAGCTTGCAGAATAAATCCATTTAAATGCCGTCAAGCCATGATAGATACATATTTTGAAGCTGGAGGAAATTTTAATGTAACAGACTTCCAGGGTAATACTGCATTTTTATGCAGCCTACAACAAAAATCCACGCTTCTTTTTGCTCATTACTTTTTAAATAGCAGCGATCCTCACATTAAAAAACATTTAGATGCAAATCAGGCCAATTATTCTAAAGTTACCGCTTTAATGTTAGCTGCAGCTGCAGGTGAAGTTGATTTGATCGATAAACTGACGAAACTGGGTGCTAATCCATTGGCAAAAGATAATCAAGGTGATTCAGCATGGTGTTATGCAGCAAGAAGACTAGAGCTCGAGGCCATTAAAAAACTAAATGAGACAGCTAATATATTTTGGCAAATCGAACAAAAAAACTCCCTGAGTACCATGCAACAATTGTCTGTCTTCTTAAGATTTACCACCAGCTTACATTCAATTCATAAAGAAGAAAATATTTTATTTGCAGCAATCTCAGAAAAGGAAAATATTGCCATAAGCCATAGAGAAGATACCAACGATTATAAAGACATTCGAACACGGCGTGTTGAAATTTTCAAATTTCTTTTAAACCGAGGATTTAATCCCAATGCTTCAACTTCAGAGGGTGAGACTGTATTAATCCGCTGTTTAGCTCAAAGCTTGACAGACTGCGCCGTAGTTCTCTTGCAATATAAAGCACTTTTAGTTCCAAATACCCAGGCCCTGGACTACCTACAAAAACACACTAAAGTTCTTGACTACTTTAAAAAAATCTCCTTAGAAGAATTGGGCAAGAAAATTTTTCTTAACTATATTAAGACGATTTATCGTTATTGTAACTTAGAGGCCAAACCATTTAATATAGATAAACTCGATGATTGGTTTCTCCCTTTTGGAAAAGATTTATTAAAAGACTATAGACCTTTATTAGAAAATAAAGCTCATCTGGCCAACCTGTTTCGACCAGAGATAATTGCAACTAAAAAGCCTGCACAAAGTTTTTCTTTTTCTAAAGTACCGACTCCAAAAAAGAAAGCCCAGCTAAACCCCGTGGAAAACAACTGGCCACAAACCAAGCTTTACTTACAAAGAATGACTCATAAATTCCTGGACTTACTAGAAGAAAAACCCTCCACCTGGGAAGAAAGCCTGGCTCATCCAAATTCAAAGCTGCCCAATAACAAAAAATTTCTTTTAGAATTTTTGGCCACTATTTTAGAAAATGGGCCTGAATTTGCTCTGGTGAATGCTGCAAAAGATAAAAATTATGGTAGAGATATTATCTACTCAATTTTGTATATGTATATCATTACCGTGGAAGATAGCTGCCTTCTAGAAGCTAAATTTAATATGAAGCCATCGACCATTTCTTACAAATCGGTTCTCAAGGCTGCTGAAATTGCTCTTCAGGAAAATAATCAAAAAGTACTTTCAATGCTTCAAGATTTTTTGCTGAAAAAAGATAAACTCTTATTCTCGGGAACTTTCCCCAGTACAATTAAAAAGTCGTCCAGCCCACGGACTATACGCCAGTTATTTCTGCATCAGGAGGTTCCGCCAGGTTCAGCAGCGTCTTTGGACAATGCAATTAGACCTCAAGGAGACTGCACCGGTAGTTTGGCCTCTTTTGAAGGAACCCAAACTGATGCCGCTCTGAGTCAAGATTCTCCCCACAACAGCAGCGCAAGCGCAGAAGAATGCCTTATTTTTTCTAAGCTGACAGTTCAATTGCCTAGATCTGCTTCAAAGAACTCGTTTAATCTTCAATCCCCCCCAGTAAGGCCTAAGCAAAATTGTTTGCCTAATGATAATCATTGGCTTACACCTCACACTGACAATGATTTTCAGTACAATAACTGCAGTTTTCAGCAAGTTGAATCAATAAGACAATGGACAGTTAAAATAGTTCTACCACGAAACAGCAGCCAAGAAACTCAAACTTTTATTGTTCCTTCTTCTGTAACCGACGACAACCCGAAAAGTGCTCAAATCTTACCAAAAATTGAAGCTCGTTATCTCTCTTTCATGCGTCCCACTTTACTGCGTCAAAGTAGTGATCCCATCCTTAACATTGCCCGCCTTCCTCACAGCCAAACCAAGGATTCTTGCCGAAATTCCTGCCCCAAACCCTAAATACTAATTTAACAAATTGACTTACTTCTGCTGTATTGGCTTGAACCTACACCCATTATTTTTAAAGGAACTATTCTCTTAACCGCCACTCTAATAGTTAAGCATCAACTTAATAGAGAAATAATATGCCGCGGAATATTGTATTAAAAGTCATCATAACTCCTCAAAAAGCGCAAATTGTTAAAAGAAATTTTGAAAAATGGCTAACGGAAAATCTGCCTCAAGGTTATAAACAAGAATCTTCAGATGATCCTCATGAGCGAGGTTTTGATACTGAAATTTTGCAAGAAGAGAGCAATCAAAAATTTCTGCTTATTTCTGATAGAAAAGAAAATTCAGGCCAGCGTTGTTTATCATTTGAATGTGAATTAAATGACAGCAAAGCCCTAGAATTTTTAGAAAAAACAACAGAATATTTTAAACAACTCCCCCATGTCATTGTTACCAAAAGCTTGTCTGAACTAAAACCTGCAAATCAAGTTAGCGTCTCTAATCTGCCGGCACTGATCCCACTTGTCTATACTAAAAGTGTCGCAACAACAACCCCTAACACGCCTAATCCTAGTCGACCACAAACACCTCAATCACCACATAGTGCACAATCAACCCGTCCCACGACACCTGAAACATCAGCCTATGGTGCTTCTTTGCAAGAATTGGTAGCATTGCGGCAAACTCTGCTGCGTATTCAGCAATTTTGTATTTTGGAAAGCAAAACTCAACCACAAAACGTTAATGCTCTTAAAGATCAGTTGTGGCTGTCAGCCAATGAGATGAAAGAATGGCCAGCCATATTACAAGGTATTATTAAAAGTGAAAACCATAACCACGAAAAAGGCAGTTTGGTTGTAGATAAATTGCTAGCCAAAACTTCAAATATATTGCAATGCTTTAATAATGATAAAAAATTAATGGGCCCTGTTGCAAAAGAAGATCCCATTCAAGAGCAACTAGCAGTTTTAAGACATTTAAAAAGCCGTCTTACTGAAAAGCTCAAACAAGATCCACAAACCACTCCTGACAATAGCCCTCGGCCAAATAAACGATAAGTGAACAAACAGTACGGGGTGTATAGTAAGGGATTGCATTCACTTGAGATTGCTTCACATACACTACAATGACGCGTGTCAGACGCGAAGTTTCACGAGTAAATAAGGGAAGGCAATAATAAAACTTGAGCACAAAGGATTAAGCGTATGCCCAGAATTATAGGGAATTCTCTTCTTCCTGTTCTTCCCAATCTTCAACCAAAAATCCTCCAGCCTGCATATTCCAAAGACGCGCATAGTAACTTTCAGAGTTCATCAGTTCTTGATGAGTGCCATCTTCAACGATATGCCCCTTTTCAAAAACCAAAATTCTATCCATGTCTACCAAAGTAGATAACCGATGAGCAATAACCAAAGTGGTACGTCTTTCCATTAAATAAGAAAGACTATCTTTAATTTTTTTTTCGGTGATAGAATCTAAAGCAGAGGTTGCCTCATCTAAGATTAATATCGGCGCATTTTTAACAATAGCTCTGGCAATAGCAATTCGTTGACGCTGACCACCAGATAATTTAACTCCCCGCTCCCCCACTAAGGCATGATAACCCCCTTCCATGGATACAATAAATTCATGGCAGTGAGCTTTTTTAGAAGCCTCAATGATTTCTTCATCTGTGGCATCTAAACGGCCATAACGAATATTTTCCATAAGGCTGCGGTGAAACAACAGCGGATCTTGCGGGATCATGGCTATATTGGCTCGCAAGGTCTGCTGACTGACCTCAGCAATATTTTGGCCATCTAGCAAAATACGCCCTGATTTAACATCAAAAAACCGTAAAATCAAACTAACGAAAGTTGATTTACCACTGCCAGAGAAACCAACCAAGCCAACCTTTTGACCGCCGGGGATCACAATGGTTTTGTCTTCAAAAATGTTATGGCCTTTCACATAATGAAAATGGACTCTATCAAAGACAATTTCACCTTTGCTAATTTTGAGTGATTTGGCATCAGGAATATCAGTAATTTCATGAGGTAGATTGATAAGCGTTAAAGCTTGACGGCACATGCCAAAATCTTGAGTAAAATCAATTAAATGAGTGGCGAGGTACCACAAGCCCCAGGAAATTGAAACTGCTGCATTAATAATGAATACAAAGTCACCTACCGTAACTTCATTCCGGATCCGTGCTTCTATTAAAAAAGCTATCATGCCACCCAGAAAAGCTGTAATAGACAGCCCTTGTATAATCTTTAATTTTAACATTTCCCATTGCAACTTCTGATCTTTACGAGCAGTTTCATCTAAATAGCGGTTTAAGTATTCATTTTCAAAGCGACTGTTTGCAAATAATTTCACGTTAATAATATTGGTAATGGAATCCACTACCTTACCAACACTGAGACTGCGGATTTCTGAAAACCTTGTCGCCATGGAATAAGTTTTTTTCGACAAAAAACCGACCATCGAAAAGAATAAAATAGCCCAGATGATAAGGCCGAAGGCAAAATAAGGATGTATCAAATACATACTGGCGGCGGTAAAAATAAAAGATAAGCTTTGTAAAATAAAGGGCTCCATCAATTGCATCATGACGGATTCAAATCCCTTAGCCATATCTGAGATTTTATTTGCAAGGCTACCTGAAAAATTTTGCTGAAAGTAGCTATACGCATGCTGCTCAACGTAATCAAATAATGTCAAGGTAATATCAGCTTTTAAAGCGGGAAACATTTTTAAAGCAAGGTAATCAAAAATACGCCAAATGATTTCAACAAAAAGCATCAGAAAAATATAGATAGCGGCGGGCATCATGACAGCTTGCCAAAGACCACCATTATCACTACCATAATCGGTCACGGTGTCTATTAAGATTTTCAAAACATAGGAACTTAATGGAGTATATAACGCCATTAAAACAAGCAGAAAAATCATCCCCAAAAACGAATTACGGCGTTTTCTTAAAAAAAACCAAAAAAACCCCGCTAAATTTTTAGGTAAGTCTGTATGTTGGGGCATCTATCTGTCATCCTGTCTTTCGTCATTAAGACATTTATATTTTTTTCTAAAATTGGACTTTAGGCTAAAAAATCAATTTCGAAGGTCTTGCTCACTGTAGAAAACCGGAATTTACTCTACAATTAGTATAAGATTTATCATAAAGCATTATCAACATCCAGACAACAAACTAGCAAATGAGGTATAATCCAACCATTGGATGACTAACTGACATTATCCCGTTATAAACTATGGGCAATACTGCCACAGTGACTCGTATCATCCATGATACTCGCCCAGGGCTTACAATGTGTTCAGATCAGACTAGTATGACGGGTGATCAGAATACCCAGCACTGGGCGCTGTGCGTCTAAAATGGCAATCCTGCCATTTTATGATTTTTAAAATTTAAGCCAAGGTAAAGACCTCATGACAGAAGAATCGATTCAACCCTTGTTAACCTGGATTAACGCCCATCCACACTGGTCTGGGCTTGTCGTGTTTATCATTTCTTTATCAGAGTCATTAGCAGTCGTAGGCCTCATAGTGCCTGGCTGGGTTATTATGACGGCTATTGGCACTTTAGTGGGGAAAGGGATCTTACCGGCCTGGTCTACTTTAAGTTGGGCAGCCTTTGGGGCGGTGATCGGTGATGGCATCAGTTATTGGCTGGGTTATTATTATAAAGAACTTTTACATGACATTTGGCCTTTCAGCCGTTTTCCAAAATGGCTAGAAAGAGGCCAAGCTTTTTTCCACCACTTTGGTTCAAAAAGTATTATTTTTGGTCGCTTCGTAGGGCCCGTGCGCCCCATGATACCGGTTATTGCAGGCATGATGAATATGCCGCCGCGCAGTTTCTTTGTCGCCAATGTGATCTCAGCTCTGCTCTGGGCCCCCATCTATTGTTTCCCCGGCATAGTCATTGGCGCTTCTCTTGAAAGCTTGTCTCCCGAAATTGCCAGCCGTTTAGGATTTTTCATTTTAATTTCTTTATTTGCTCTCTGGCTGATATATAGCGTTATCCATCAGCTGAGCACCTGGCTCCACAAAATAGGCCATCGATATTTGCAGCACTTTTGGGCTTATTGCCAAAAACACCCGGGGTCTTTTCTTTATCGCGCTTTGCGTCTGCCCCATACGCCCCAGCAACATCAAATCTTGCCTATGACCATTATGTTGATCGCAGCACTTGGATTTATAATCGTGGTTTGTCAAATGAAACAGCCTGAAAGCTTAATGTCGGCTTGGGATCAAACAACCTATTATCTGTTTCGTATTCTACATCGAGATACAGCCTTGCGCTTTTGGAGCCTTTGGACAGGACTTGCCACACCTTTTGGTATTTTAAGTTCTGCAGCTTTTACTGGTGGTTACCTGCTTTGGCAACGTCGACTCAAAGCACCGGCCATCTGGCTTGGCATCATTGGCTTTGGCGTTGGATTTGGGTATTTATTAAAGCCCCTGCTCGGTAAAATGCGTCCTGAAGGCCTGGTACAAAATAACAGTCATCTCGCTTTTCCAAGTGGCCATACGCTAACGACTACCCTCATTTTTTTCTTAACTTTAGGCCTGTTACATCGAAGCCTTAAACCTGTTTTTCGAATTTTATTATGGTCTACTGCTTGTTTGCTCATTCTGTTAACAGGGCTTTCACGGCTTTATTTAGGGCAACACTGGTTGAGTGATGTCTTGGGAAGTTTTTGCTATGGCGTGTTTTTTGCAGCACTAGGCGTGTATGGCTATCGGCGTCTCAGCAATAAGCCATTACGTCCACAAGTATTTCTATGGCCTCTATTGATAGCGCTTATTGTGAATAGCATTTTCTTTCAATGGCATACCTATCCTACCAGTAAGGATGGTTGGGCATTAACCTGGTCTTCACACAGATTAGAAACTGAAAAATGGTGGCTTGGCGATTCTCCTCGAGAAATATTGCAAAGACAACCGATGGTACCCTGCCGACATTGCTACTTTAACTTGCAATGGTTAGGGCCATTAACGCATATTCAATCAATATTAAAACAAGAAGGCTTTGAAATATTGGCTCAGCCCAGCCGCGCTACTGCTTTAAATTGGTTTACCACAGAACCTCTGGCTCACGAGATCCCCGCTATTCCAGCATTTCATCAAGGACGGCTCCCCTCGCTGACTGCGATTAAACATTTGGGTTCAGGTCCAGAAAAACGTTTATTGATACATTTATGGCCGTCTAATTATAGCAGCGCCCAGGATCAAACCCTTTGGGTGGGGGTTATTCAAGAAGAGAACCTTCACCATCCTATTCCCAAGCCTTTATCGTTTATAAGCTTTTATAAGCGCTACCAAAAAGCCGATGAAAATGCGGTGGCTTTGTTCTTAAACAGCATCACCAAAAGCCATAACCATTTTCAACGTATCGACCACCCATTGGACAAAAATCTCAGCTTAATTTTAATACAAACGCCATAAACCTGGGTTTATAAGGCATAAAATGGCTTCTATCAGTCAGAATTTGTAAGCAGATCTGCAGGTAAGGCTGAGCTCTCTCACTGACGCATTCGGAATGGCAATCCTGCCCCATTTTAGACTCAAGGCAGCCAATGTTAAGTACATGACTGCGAGTCATGTGGTGGGCCTTGGACGAACACCAGACTAGGCATTCACCTAAAAAGTGGCTTGCTTATCGCTTAAAAATTAGTTACGATCACCCTCCAGATATCCCCTCATTTTTGGCAAAAATCCCGAAGAGGGCCTTTGCTGAGCGCATGGAATGACCCTAAAAATAGTGGTGAGATCATGGGTAGCATGATAATTGACCATATCCATATATTAATAAGTGAGTCATATTTATGAAACTTCAAGAATTGTTATTTGAACACCATGATATCTTAAATGTTACCTCCAGTTTTTTTTCAGAAAAAGAATTATTATTGGACTTCCCACCCCTATCGAGGATCTTTCGTCAAAAGATGCAAGACTTATTGCATATGCTATTGGAAGAAAAACTCCAGAGAGAAAATCCTGAGTTTTTTCCAAGCCTCATCACTGCTATCCCTGATTACCACCTTTTTTCACGCGGTTACCAATATAAAATTTTATGCGATACCCTAAAAAACACTATAAAATATCAAGACTGTTTACCCAGCCTAATAGCTGCTATCGATCGTTTCTCTGATCTCTCTCCCGAGGCGCAACACCTCACCTTGTGCGCAACAATCGCATACAACGATAAATTGGCTTTACCTCGTCTAACAAATCTAGAAAAAAAGAAAGAAAATCCTAGTGTTTTTTACGAATTTGGTATTGATCTTAACGAATTAGCCTTGACCGCCATCACTCCTAAGATGATTGCTCGCTTTCAGACCATAAACCAAATCAGACCAGTTGACAAAATCGCTCTCGCTCAAAATGAGCTCTCTGTGCTGCCCAAAACAATATTTTACAATTTTACTTCTTTGAGATTCGTTTTTCTAGCTTGCAATCGATTACAAAGCTTGCCTACTGGGATTTTTCAAAGCTCCACAGCTTTAGAACGACTTTTTATACATGACAATCAATTATCAAGCTTGCCTCCAGACATAGGCCACCTCCAGAATTTAAAAGAGCTTTTTCTCATCGGCAACCCATTCCCAAGTTTATCTGAAGCTCAACGCCAATCCCTGAATAAGGCTAGTCTCAAGCATGATATGGAAACTATCAGAGACATGTTACCGGCCATCTCAGCCACATCGGCTACAACGACGAGGACTACAAGCCTCGAGGCCAGTTCAAGCTCGACGGAGACCAGCACTGATGCGGATATGGATGAAAATAATTTTTCCAGAATTGAATCTGTCAGCCAAGAAAACGATGGCCTATCAGCGACTGTCATCTCTCCTGAAATAACAAGTCAAGACTTTGTCACTGCGGCCAATATTGCTGTTGTTCCACCTAGACATGCCGTTACCACGCCTGCAAACAATCCAATTGCACACCTCAGAGCTCCCTTCTCTGGACAAAGGTCGGAAATAAATAGTCATCTCACAGTGGATACAAGTTCCCATATGTTTCTATTGGCTTTTAAATTGAGTCAATCTAAGGCATCAGCAGCAGCGCTGAAAAAAGCTGAACAAGAGCTGGCTTTACAATCCTCTCAACGCCCCACTTTCAGGCCTCCCAGATGGGAAGGCGAATAAAAAAACAGATCCTAATAGGAGAATTGTCGCGACAGTGTCGCGACAATTAGGCTGGTCTCATTCAGTGGTATCAAGGCCAGATGGAACTACATCTGCGGTGGTTTTTAAACGTGTTTTTGATTATCATCCATGATAGGCCTATCAGCAGGCACGGGTATCCCCCAGGCGGACCGGCCAGTATATCTTGATCATCCACTTGACTGTAGCCTAATAATTTCCGGGCATTGTCAGTTCTATCATGGATGCGGGAAAACAAGATGCCATGGAAAGTCAGATCACGCTGATCCTTCAAAGAAATTCTCCCACTTTTGCAAAACGGGTCAAAAATGGAAAAGCTGCAGATGTATTGTTCTGTCTTACTCATTACCTGACAAGCTGACTAGTAGGCATTAATCGTGAATTGCTTTGACTTACTCAACTGGAGAATGTTATGGTGTTAGATTGACTACTCTTTCATAATAAAATAACAGGCATGCACGTGTCTTATAATAAACTGAGCCTTCAAATAACAACCCTGGTGCAGCATTCTTGTTGCAGGACTCAACATCTTCTATTTTATTTTCTTCCTGCGCAATTCATAGCGATAACCCTTTCTAAAAGCTTCGTCAAGCTCACGTTTTTTTGTTTCAGAAAATTATTCCAATTGATTCGTCACGACCACCATCACAGCAAGCTTGGGATTAACAAGGCTTACAATCGCTTATCAAGCCAAAAGTCGTATTTTAAAAAACATTTCATTATCGCAGCACATGCAAATGTGGCTGAATTTTTCCGTCAATTCATAAAATAGTGTTATCTCAATTTCCTTAAGGAGGATATATGTGGAACGGCAAACAAACAGCTGAACAAAAAACATTTCAAGCAAACCTTAAATTCGCTCATCAAGGCAACGCGGTGGCACAGGCCTATGTTGGCTGTGCCTATGACCAAGGCCGAGGAGTGGCTCAAAGCGATAGCAAGGCTGTGGAGTGGTATCAAAAAGCTGCAGTCCAGGGGCATGCTGATGCTCAATACAATCTTGGGGTGATGTATAGAGTGGGCCAAGGGGTAGCGCAAAGCGATACCCAGGCTGTGGGATGGTGGCAAAAAGCTGCGGTCCAGGGAGTTGCTGGTGCTCAATACAATCTTGGGTGGATGTATGACCAAGGCCAAGGGGTGGCTCAGAGTGATAGCCAGGCCATGGAATGGTATCAAAAAGCTGCAGCTCAAGGGAATGCCAATGCTCAAGCCAATCTTAAAATATTAAAGGAGAAACAGGCTCAACAAATGTTGGAGCGGTTAAGTGGGCAAACACCTGAACAAAAAACATTTCAAGCAAACCTTAAATTGGCTCATCAAGGCAACCCTCAGGCACAGGCCTATGTTGGAGCGGCCTATAGCCAAGGCCTAGGGGTGGCTCAAAGCGATACCCAGGCTGTGGAGTGGTGGCAAAAAGCGGCAGTCCAAGGGATTGCTGATGCTCAATACAATCTTGGTGTGATGTATCAAAATGGTCGAGGCGTGGCTCAAAGTGATAGCAAGGCTGTGGAGTGGTGGCAAAAAGCGGCAGTCCAGGGGATTGCTGATGCTCAATACAATCTTGGGTGGATGTATCAAAATGGTCGAGGCGTGGCTCAAAGTGATAGCAAGGCTGCGGAATGGTACCACAAAGCTGCAGCTCAGGGACATGCTGATGCTCTAACCAGTCTTGGGGGGATGTATCACCAAGGCCAAGGGCTGGCTCAGAGTGATAGCAAGGCTGTGGAATGGTGGCAAAAAGCTGCGGCTCAGGGGGATGCTCTAGCTCAAACCAAACTTGGGGCGATGTATGAACAAGGCCGAGGGGTGGCTCAAAGCGATACCCAGGCCATGAAGTGGTATCAAAAAGCTGCGGCTCAGGGATTTGCTCTAGCTCAAACCCAGCTCAAAATCTTAAAAGAGAGACAGGCTCAACAAATTGCTTCAGCTCCTGCGGCTCCGATAAACACAACCGCGGTGGCTGTTGCGGCTGTGACTCAGCAGATGCAGAGTATGACGGTCACACCAACCGTTCAAAAACCTCAAGAGAGAGGCAGCTTTTCAGCTTCTTATCTGAAATCCGAGCAGACTGACTTCCAGCAGTTTAGTCACTCATTCTTACCGAGCTATTCATCGTCTTCTTCCGGGTGTCAATCCAATTTAAGTTCCTCTTCTGCCATCAACAGTTCAGGCAGTGGTTATCAAGGAAATTTAGATTCAGGATCTGTCGAGAAAAAATTGGGGTTTAAATAATTAAATAAATATGGCTGAATTTTTCTTTCAATTCATAAAATAGTGTTATCTCAATTTCCTTAAGGAGGATATATGTGAAACGGCGAACAAACAGCTGAACAGCAAAAATTTCAAGAACAACTTAAAATGGCTCATCAAGGCAACTCGAAGGCACAAGCCTATGTTGGTGGGCCTATGACCAAGGCCGAGGAGTGACGCAAAGTGATGCCAAAGCCGTGGAATGGCACCAAAAAGCCGCGGCTCAGGGGAAGGCTGATGCTCAAATCTATCTTGGGTGGATGTATCAAAATGGTCGAGGCGTGGCTCAAAGTGATAGCAAGGCGGTTGCGTCGCAAATATTAAGAAAGTCCTATAAAAATAGGAACGGATTTATTCTGGACGTGATTAGGCTGCTAAGGCATAAAATTGTTCAAATGGTGAGAGGTTTTTGGAATCGACATGTTGGCCATTTTTCAACATTCTGCAAAGTTCAATGCCTGCTAATGTTGTTTTAGCAGAGCCAAAAGATTTAAAACCCATCATAGGATTTATGATTCGTTTAATACCACGGCGATCTTGCTCTACAATGTTGTTCAAGTGTTGAGTCTGTAATAAATTTCGTGTAAATGCCGGTCTTTGAGCCATTAGCCTTGATAGCCAAATGCTTCTTCTGATTAATTGACCAAAGGAACAAAGCATCATGGCCTACTAAGCTTGTTCTACTGCAAATCATCACGACCTTGATAAGCCAGGAACACTATGAGACGATTGAAAAGTATTGATAATAACCTTAAAGGGCTCAGGCTTGCGCCCACTAAATATCCAACCTAAAAATACGGCCGTTACAAACACCGTCCCGCAAACTTTTTGGTTCTGAGAAAGATTTTCCAAATAATGCATTCCACGATGTGCAGCTTCTTTAAAGGACAAACGGTACTGAGAATTTTTTTTATCAAACCCTAAATTTGATGTAGTTGTATCTGTTTGTTCAACCTCATCAAAGTTTAAATTCGTAGGTATAAGATCCCAGCCATCAGAAGGCTCACAAGTTTTTGAAGCATCGCTGAGAGGAGCTAAACTACTCCAATGATCACTATTGCCAGGATAAAAATCCGTGCGAGGATCTGAACTTTGAAATTTACAAAGCGGCGTTTTAGGAGCCGGTGAAAAAATACCAGGATTATTTTCTTGACCCCTTGCGTCGCCTAAGTTTTGCTTTAATAATCCTAAAATGGTTTTGTTTAATTCCAATATTTTTTCCCAACTCAAGCATGCCTCTTCATATTGCGCATCGGTATAAGCAAAGCCAATTTTACTTTTTAGAATTTCAATAATTTTTTCAATGGCAACCGTGAAACCACCTCGAGCGGCTTGTAGGATATATTCTACAAATTTTAGCATTGCCGTCTGATTGCCAATATTTTTGGCTGTGTCGAAGCCAAACTGGCCATAATAATATAAGCCGATTTCACATTTTTTACCAAAGGATTGCTTGATATAGCTCATGGCTTTTTCGGTAATTTTATTTTTATCAAAGCGCAAATTCTTTAAACCATCAGCGCCTGATGATTCAAGAACCGTTGGATTTTCAAGCAACATCGCTCCATAGAAGCCTTGGCAAACTGGATCTTGTTTTTGAGCTCCCAGCTGTAAAAAACCTGCGGCCTCTTTTAGATCTTTTGGGACAAGACTGTTTATCCCCGTATAATGGCAAAAAGCCAGCAATCGGCAAGCTTGATAATCGAATTCTCGTATCCCCATAGCTTTATTGACGCGTTGCTTTAATTCCTCAATGTCATTTTCATTCAAGGATGCAGCGGTTATTAATAAATTTTCTATAATCACGGGGCTCTCCACTATTTATACTGATAGCTATACTGACAAAGATAGTTAATATTCTAAAAAGCGCGCTTAGCCACGCCACTTCCTTAGTAGTGAAGGGATTTTTTGGGGCAGCTCTTGTAAATGTAGCTCTTGTAAATATTGAGAGCCCCTTGTTAAAAGTGGTTTGAAAGCTTGGCGTTTTTGATAAGCGCCGAACATCAAAAGGCAGGAGCCCGCTACAGCCGCTACAACTGTCACAGGGGATTTTTGCCACCAAGAAGGCTTCGCAAAAAATGCCTCATAGCCGGAAGCCTTACGACAAACTTGCACGAGGCTATTAAAAGCTTGTTTAACGCTATGATTGTCATCCTTAGCAACTTGCAAAATGAGTTGACCCGCAACAATAAGTCCATCTTGCTTAGTCCAGAATTTTACCTTCTCTGGATCTATATATGAAATTTCATCTTGGTTGGTATTGATACCATTGGTATATATTTTTATAAGCATTTTCACAGCCGGGGTATAACCACGCCAAGCCGCTTTTTCGATCAACGAAATCCCAGTCTCAATATTGACAGGCGTTAAGCCCCCATCTGCCAGTCCTCCACAATAACAAAATCCTAAGCCATAGGTCCCTTCAATTGAGCCTTTATCTTCTGCTAATCGATAATATCTCATAGCTTTTTTGTGATCATTTTCCACACCCCAATCTTGATAATTACTGCTTAAAAGCATGCCGGCATATAAGGCTAGGCAGTCGGCATCTTTTTTCTGTTCAGCCATTTTTTTTAAACGCGCGATACAATAGGGTATTTCTACCTCAAGAGGCTCTTTTTCGAATTTTGTCGTGGCGGACAGCTTATATTGGAGACAATAATAACTTGTTACCAAATAACAGGCTGTGGGATCTTTATCAATTGCTGGCTTGAGTAATACCAGCGCTTCCGGGGTTAATGAACGGGCGTTCAATTGTAAATTATAGGGCATATCAATCTCCTCAATTTTTATAATAACGGTATATTTTATATTTAGATTTTGATCTTTAGGGGCTTCTGCTCAACGCTGAGCCTTCAGCTAAAACCAAAATCCAAACATACACCGCCTCTTGTGTCATTTGGGGATCATTTTGAAGCAAATAAAAACAGGATGCAAGCTTAGGCGATAACAAAGTTGTTTGCAAAAAGCTGGCTTAAGAAATAGTGGCCCAGTCTTTTTGATGTAAGCCCTCTAAAATACGCTGATAAATACCTTGAAAAGAGCCATTGCTCATAAAGATAATTTGATCATCCGCTTTGCAGGCCGCCAGCAAAGCTGCGACCAAGGCATCGATCTCTTTATATACGCCACCTGGCTTATTGGCTTTTTGCCATATTTCTTGAATATCCCAGGCCAGGCTATCATCATGAAACATAAACAACTGATCGGCCAGTTTGACGGCCTCTGGCAAATCATTTTTATGATGGCCAAGCTTCATGGTATTGGAGCGGATATCCAGCACGGCCAATAACCGGGAGCCCTGAAACTGCTGGCGCATCCCATGAAGACTAACCCCTATCGCTGTGGGATGATGAGCAAAATCATCAAAAATACTGACGTCGTTATGACTGCCTCGAAACTCCATACGCCGCTTGACACCTTTAAATGCCTTTAAAGCTTGGATGGCAATTTTAGGATCGACCCCAGCATGCTGGGCAGCGGCTATAGCCGCTAGGGCATTTTGTACATTGTGTAAACCCAACATATTCCAGACAACCCTGCCCAAAGTTTGGTTTTTAAAGCAAACATCGAAACTGGAACCACTGCTGGCTAAATTGGTAACATGAAAACCTTCTGTATATTCGAGCCCAAAGCCTTGTAAGGGTGTCCAGCAACCTTTGGTTAGAACTTCCTGAATCGCAACATCATTGGCATTTTGAATAATCAAGCCGTTCCCAGGTACCGTGCGCACCAAATGATGAAACTGAGTTTGAATCGCTGCAAGGTTTGAAAAAATATCAGCGTGATCAAACTCCAAATTATTTATCACCAAAGTGCGCGGCCTATAATGAACAAATTTAGAACGTTTATCAAAGAATGCACTGTCGTATTCGTCAGCTTCAACCACAAAAAATTTACCGCTACCCAGGCGTGCCGAAATGCCAAAATTACAGGGCAGGCCACCTATTAAAAAACCTGGGTTTAAACCCGCGTACTCTAAAATCCAGGCTATCAGGCTTGAAGTGGTCGTTTTACCATGAGTGCCTGAAACAGCAATCACCCATTTATCTTTTAAGATATGGCGTGAGAGCCATTCTGGGCCTGACTCATAGGGCAAATTCTTTTCTAAAAGCGCTTCGGTGATCGGTAAGCCCCGGCGCATCACATTACCTACCACCCAGTGATCCGCTTGTTGTTCTAGTTGGTCTTTTTCGTAATTTAAAGTGACTTCAATATTTTTTTCGCGTAGTTGATCACTCATAGGGGGATAGAGCTGGCTATCGCAACCAGTAACTTTCGCACCCAGTTCATGGGCTAACACGGCAATGCCACCCATAAAGGTACCCCCGATCCCCAAAATATGAATATGCATCTCTATACCCCTTCCATTTAGCTTTTAGGCGCTTAAGCTCATAGCATTGCGCAGCAGCAAATTAATACTGTTTTGAAACAGCATAAAACCTATCGTAAGCAGCCCACCTTTTAGGCCTGTTAAATTAAAACCTTCTTTAAATATGTGACCATAGGCAAATACGCGCCAGACAAGAAATATGGTCGCTAAAGCCAGCATCAGCTGGGGAACAATCAAGCCGCTGGCTGTTAATAATCCAAAGAGAACCAACAACGCCATGCAAATCAGGTTAATCAGAATTAAAGCCATAAGCATCTGTAAATAGCGATTGGTTAAATGCCAATAAGATAATAAAGCCCAAACAAAACCAAACAGCACCGCATGAGAAAGTGTTTCAAAAGCAAGCCACTTAGCTAAGTTCACCCCTCGATGTAAAACAAAACTTAAAAATAGTTCAATGGTAAGTAATTCTACAAACAAATATTTGGAATAAGGCAAGTCAGCTGGCCCACGTTTCAGCAACCAAATATCGAGGAATAATGCAAACAACTGCCACATTTGTGTAATATAGCTCTTTCTGCTTAAAGGGCCGTGGGAGTTACCAGTGATCATGACCGCAAAAAACGCATTTTACGCACAATCAGGGGGGGTAACCGCCGTCATTAACGCCTCTGCTTGTGGGATCATAGAAACTGCTGCCCAATATTCTGACCGCATTCACAAAGTTTATGCCGGTCGTAATGGCATTGTAGGCGCTTTGACCGAAACATTGATAGATACTTCTTTAGAATCCATCGAGGACATTCGGGCTTTAAGCCATACGCCCGCAGGTGCTTTTGGTTCTTGCCGTTATAAACTCAAAGGTTTAGAAGAAAACCGCGCTGAATATGAAAGGCTGATAGCTGTATTTCAGGCACATAACATTGGTTATTTTTTTTACAATGGGGGCGGAGATTCCCAAGATACAGCTCACAAAGTTGCCTTAATGGCAAAAGCTTTGAATTATCCTTTGAGCTGTATTGGCATTCCCAAAACCATCGACAATGATTTGCCCTTCACTGACACCTGCCCAGGTTTTGGCTCGGTAGCCAAATATGTGGCTATCTCGACTCGAGAAGCCGCTTTGGATGTCGCTTCCATGGCATCCACTTCTACTAAAGTATTTATCTTGGAAGTCATGGGTCGCCACGCTGGCTGGATAGCCGCAAGCAGTGTTTTAGCCAAACAACCATCCAATGACGCACCACATCTTATTTTATTACCAGAAATAACCTTCCACAAACAGCGTTTTTGTGAGGCTTTAAAGAAAGTTGTCGAGACTTATGGTTTTGCAGTCGTGGTCGCTTCTGAAGGCATCAAAAATGAAACCGGCGCTTTTGTGTCAGCCAGTTCTCATAAAGATGCCTTTGGCCACGCGCAGTTGGGTGGTGTCGCACCCGTTTTGGCCTCACTAGCAACTGAGCTGGGCTTTAAAACCCATTGGGCAGTCGCCGATTATTTGCAACGAGCAGCCCGACATATTGCATCTACAGTCGATGTGGAACAAGCTTATGCTCTGGGCAAAGCCGCCGTTGAATTTGCCCTACAAGGCCAAAATGCGGTGATGCCAATTATTATTCGCGACAGCGATAGCCCCTACCGCTGGCATATCGAAGCGGTTTCTTTAGAAACCGTCGCCAATCAAGAAAAAAAACTGCCCAAAGAATTCATCAGCCATGATGGCTTTGGTGTTACGGAGAATTGTATCAAGTACTTAAAGCCACTTATTCAAGGCGAAGCCTACCCTCCCTACCATGAGGGGCTGCCACAATACGTGACTCTTAAAAATCAGCAAATTGCTAAAAAATTGCCAGCTTTTACCTTAAACAAAAAATGACATATAACCCAACTGTGGAGAAAATGGTTATGAAAAGAATCCCTTGGACTTTGCTGAGCTGCTTTGCTTTAGGAGCCTTTATTTGGTTCCTGCCCATACCCGCAGGCATCACCCCTCAAGCTTGGCACCTATTGGCGGTATTTTTAGCCACCATTTTAGGCCTGATCACCACCCCACTGCCCATGGGCGCTGTGGCCATTATAGCTTTAACGGTGTTAACCACCACCCATACGGTTACCATGCATCAGGCCTTAAGTGGTTATGGCAATGAAGTTGCTTGGCTCATTATGTTTGCATTTTTTATAGCCAAGAGTTTTGTTGAAACAGGATTGGGCAAACGGATTGCTTATTTCTTCACGGCGCTTTTGGGTAAAAAAACTTTGGGCTTGGGCTATGGTTTGGTGGCCACCGAGCTTTTAGTCGCACCGGCTATTCCCAGCATGATGGCGCGCTCAGGAGGCATTATTTACCCAATTTTGCAAGGAATTTGTGATGCTTATCAGAGTAAACCTCACTCGCCTTCTGCTCGTCGTGTCGGCGCATTTTTAACAGTGACCTCTTTCCAAGCAACGGTTACCACAGGCGCGATGTTCTTAACCGCCATGGCAGCCAACCCTTTAATAGCTGCTTTAACTCAAGAACAGGGCCATAAAATAACTTGGGGGACCTGGGCTTTGGCTGGAGTCGTGCCAGGTCTTTTAAGCTTAATTTTAATGCCTCTTATTATGTACAAGCTTTGTAAACCTGAAATAACAGACACGCCCAATGCGACGATGATGGCCAAAGCCAAACTCAAAGAAATGGGCCCGATGAGCTCTCAAGAATGGATGATGTCGGGTATTCTGGTGGTGTTGTTGGTGCTGTGGATTTTTGGCCACTACTGGGGAATTTCTGCAGTCACAGCAGCCATGCTCGGCTTGAGCAGCCTTTTAATGACTCGAGTTTTGTCTTGGAAAAGCGTTCTGAAAGAAGAAAATGCTTGGGAAAACCTTATTTGGTTTGGTGCCTTATTGATGATGGCAACTTTCCTCAATGAATTGGGTATTATCCCCTGGTTTAGTGAGAAAGTAACCAACAGCTTCTCCTCCGTACATTGGACAGTTGCTTTCCCCATTTTAGCTTTGTTGTATTTTTATTCACATTATTTGTTTGCCAGCGCAACAGCCCATGTCTCATCGATGTATCTGCCGATGTTGGCAATTGCCATCAGTTTAGGTACACCGCCAATGTTAGCCATTTTTATATTGATGTTCTCCAGCAATCTTTTTGGCGGTTTTACCCACTACAGTTGTGGTCCTGCAGCTCTACTCTATGGTGCAGGTTATGTTGGCATTAAAGAATGGTGGAAACTTGGCTTTATCTCAAGCCTAGTCAATATCGCGATCTGGGGCGGTGTTGGCAGTCTCTGGTGGAAATTCTTAGGTTTCTGGTAAACAGAATTTAGATAAAAAAAGGGAGCTTGTGCTCCCTTTTTTTATCTTTATAAACCAGAATAAGCTTATTCACGCGCATATCCCCCCTTAATAAATAATTCCTATAATTGCTAGGAACTTTTTCCGCTTTGCTCCCTCTAAATATGGATGCCTTGTCAATAGAGTGAATTTTATTTTAATTCAATAAATAACGAGGGCCGACAAGTGAAGTGCAACACCTGCAATAGTGAAGTTTTAAGCCACAATGCTTTTTGCCAAGCCTGCGGCACTCAGCAAAACCCCATGCCAAATATACAAAATGGGGCTGGCAACCTTGAATTGAATATCAAGCCGACCTTTATAGCGACTTTTAATGCCTTACAATTTATAAAAATAATTTTGTTTTGTGGTGCCGCTTTAGTGCTTATGGTATTGCTCGCTGAGGACAGAGCTCAAAGAAGGTATTATATGGGACATGCGGACATTGTAGGAAATTCTGCACTGTACATATGGGAAGCACTTAAAGCCCATGGATATAGCTCTAGTTTGCTCGCTCAACACGGGGCTGTATTATTTTTTATCCTCGGCATAATCAATGTCTACCTGACAAAAAAAAGCTATGCAAACTCAAGTTACGAAATATATTCAGATCATATTGAGTATAAAAATAATTTTTGGGGGCGAGAAGTAAAAAGTGTCAAATATTGCAATATCACCTCAATTGATATTCAATGTTCGGTATTGCAAAATCTATTTGGCCTGGGCACTATAAAAATTAAAATGCTAAATGGTCGGTTAAATATTAAGAATATTAAAAACCCCATAAAGATTTTCGATATGCTTAAACGAAAAACCTTGGAATTTAAAAAATAATATTGTTGAAAAGCTTGCCCACATGGCTATAAGCTCTGTATACCTGTCCAAGGCCTTCAATATTTATCAAAAAGTTTAACTGAACATTAAGACAGCGGATATCTAAAATCTGCCTGTGCTATACTACACTGCGCTGTAGCTACCCCTGAGCTTGGCTTCTGTCATCCATATTTCCCCGATTGCTCCTATAAAATTTTAGTTCCAAATTTGACAAATCATTTTTATTAGAGTTACCATCTTAAGAACTTAAAAATATTATCAAGGGCAGATCATGCATATTTTAGAATATATCCAAGATGAAACCTATTTTAGCTCCCGAGCTCGCAACCATAAAATGGACCTTATTAAGGCCATCGGACAATTTGATTACAATCCTAGGGCTTTGTTAAATACCCAAAGATGGAAGGGAAAAACTTTATTGCACTTGGCCATGCACCATAATTTTCTCAATTCTGTTTTGTCACTTTTAGTGAAAGGTGTCAACCTTAATATTCAAGATGACAATGGCATAACGCCCTTGATGCAAGGTATTGATAATTACAGCAGCTCTTCTGTAAATCAGCTTTTAAATTACAGCGCTCCATTACAATTAGAACGTTTAAATCTTGAACTGCAAGACGCAAAAAAATTAAATTCTTTTGATTATGCTATCGACGCCATTCTGAATGCCTCCGACGAAAAAGAATCTCGTAAAGCAAAAGATATATTTACAAGCCTATGTGAAAAATATCCTCATTTTATTCAACTGGAGACGCTCGACATAAAAAATGCTCTACTTTCAAACGAAAGAAACAAAAAAACTAATATTGTTTTTAGCAAAGATAAAGAAGATATAGACGCAACGCTGGCTGATGAGCGAACAGAATTATCAAAATCCCTAGCCACTCTACAAATTCGTACCGCAAGCACCTTGTCAAAAATGAAGTCGAGGCTTTTAGCACTCAAAACCAATAATAAAATCCCGCAGGAACAACTTCAATTTATGGAGCAAGAATTCAATAAATTACAAGAAGCATTGCGTACAGTCTGGGGAAAGAATGAAAACTTGATCTTATATTCCAGCAATAGCCAAAACTCAGATTCAAATAAATCCCCATCAAGCCTTAAGCTTAATTCAAGCACGGCACTTGCTGTGAATGACTCAAGCAATGCAGCACCTATTAAAATTAAAAGTAAATTATAGGCTTTAATCCACAAATTTGACTTGCTAATCACTGGTCAATCAGTTAATATGATGAGCAATTGTTGCTCATCATATTAAGCTTGTACCGGGGGAGCTGAGTGAGAAATCCCTGGATAATTTAAAGGGCCGGTTTCAAGCTATTTGTGAAACCTATTGAGCGATAAGGCAGTCCGAGTAAGTATCCAAAAAGACTTTACCCGTTTAATTACCAGCAAAGCAGAACTGCTCAAGTTATTAATGAAAGTTCTTTTGCGATCTGCATTGCAAAACCAGAAAATATTTACCAGCCAAGAATTTTTTTTGATCGGGCGAGCATCATGACCGAACAGTTATTCCCTATTTCTAAAGACCAACTGGTTGAAATACTGCAGCCTAAGTCTAAGAGCTATGCACAACTTTTTGAAAAAAAAGATTATTTACGGTCTATTTCCGATTATCTTTCAGCTAAAGAATTGTTGCGCTTAAAGTCTTTCTTAACAGCTGTGAATCAACAGATCGATGAGATATTAATCGAAAGAATAAAGAAAACTGACTGTTTTCCTAGTCTGATAGTCGCTATGAATAATTACCATTTTCTCTCACACAAAGACCAATGCAAGACCTTGTGTGCCACAATAGAATACAACGATCAGCTCGCCCTACCTTTGTTAAGAACAGAGGAAAATAATACGATTGATCTTTCCGATCTCGGCCTAACCGCCGTGACACCTAAGATAATCTCTCGATTACAAGCCATCAATCAAATCACGCCTATTTCTAGCATCAATCTATCTGGCAACGACCTCATCATTTTACCTAAAACAATATTTCACAATTTCAATAATTTAGAGACACTTAATCTAGATTTCAATCGACTAGAAAGCTTACCTGAGGGTATATTGGAAGACACCACCAGACTGAAAATTCTCATCCTCTCTAGAAACAATATCTTTGTTTTGACTAAAACAATTTTTCACCATCTCAAGAATTTAGAAGAACTTTCACTAGAAAACAACCCATTCCAAGCCTTACCAGAAGACCAGTTTCAAGATTTAACCACTGGTTTAAATGACTGCATCAAAGCTGTCATAGGGAATGCCATACCCATCATCACAGTCCCTGTTCCAGCTGTTTCTACCAGTGCAGATGCATCAAGATCGATGGCAGCAAGCTCTGATTTTAATATAGGCAAAAATAATTCTTTGAGGATTGAACAAGAAAGCCAAAAACACGATGGCCTATCATCGACTGCCATGACTCCTGCGAGAACAAATCAAGAGTTCTTTACTGCCGCAAGGACTGTAGTAACCTCTGGAAATACCATGACAACTCGTGCAAGCAATCAGCCTACAAAGGTTATGACTGTTCAATTTAATTTACAAAACAGAGCTATTCAAAGTAATGCTATAAGTAGTACAACTATCATTCCTGCTGATAATTTAAATTCTAGCTCATCCTCATCAGGCCCCATTACGCGTTCCCAGAAGCGTCCCGGCTCAGATGAGGGGGGCCCGTCAATGACAGGTTCTAAAAAACCTAGAAACTAATTGCTATCAAAACATCAATAAAATCGATATGTTCTGGGTATTTAAAACAGCGAATATTTCCTGTTTCTGCTAATAAGATCAAAGCAATAATGGGCCCGATACCAGGAATGGAGAGTTGACTCTACCTCATTTCCTGTTAACACATTTTTAATGAGTAAGTAACCATTTTTGTGCCAGCTTGCAAGCTGGCTGTCACTCAGAGAAAATTGTAACTTCTTATTTTTCATAATTAAATTATTCACTTTTTACCTCAGTTAAATAAAGTCATTCATTGGTTTTTTTAAAGATATTTTACCTTGAATCCATAGGAGGCTGACTTAGTACGCTTATCGGTGGTATCGAGCTGACCTGATGCACTTGGTAAAATATTTTATTCATTATTTGTTCAATTTCTTGTTTATGCATAGCTGGCTGCTTTTGATTTAAAAGTTTCATCTAAAAAAATCTGTGGCCAAGATTTCCATTTCTCCTGATAAACCGCTGCAAGCTCCATGATAGCTCCACGACTATTTTCTTCTTCATTAGCTAGTAAATTTATGAGAGCTCGCAGCAAGATGTATGTTGGTAGTTTTTTATTGTTGGCGACAGCTTTTTTGTAGATAGAATTGAGTTCTTGAATATTTCCTTACCTAAAGCAATTAGCGTAGCCAGCTGGCGTATTGAGCTTTTACATCCGAACTGCCAGGCAAGAAGTTTAAAATAATTCTTTGCGAGAGAGTTAAACTAATCATTAAGGTTTCTGCAAACAGAAAATATCTCTTTGGATTTTGTTGAAGCAAATCAATTGCTGTGACTAATTTTTGGTAGAGCCGTTTTTTGATGGAAAAATAGTTGACAATACTTAGGAGGGTGAACACAAGGGAAAACATAACCTTTTTAAGTGTCATACCTCGAATAAGGGTCCAAGCACTGGCCGTAATACCTTTGAGGAAGTTGCTGGCCCGAAAAATACCTAAGAGAGCAGTTATTAGAGCAATAACCCTAGGATACTTTGAAGTAACCACTCTAGGCAGCAAGCTTGTTATTAAGTCTTCTGGTTCTCTTACTTGGCTCTGAACCGGCTCCTTGTTTATTGGGTTAGTTTCATCATTTTCAGTCATCCGAACGGATAATGGGAGTGTATAGGAGCTTTTTCGATAGTAAAGTTGAAAACTAATATTCCATATTCCCTTCGCAACTTTATTAGTCTGAACCTGGCAACCGTGCAAAGGGACTTTGTCTAGCAGAGTAGGGCGAGAAGTACAGGCTTGGGCCTCGTGTTGTATAGTTAAATAAGCAGACTTGTGCATATTCTTATCCTGACAAAGTGTATGTCTATGGTAACAATCCTTTTGAATTCAAGATGTCGCCTACCTCTTGATATCCAAAGCAGGCATCCCCGTTTTTTCATTCATCGGTAAATTAGCCATTTTATCTTGCATAACAGCGTTCATCTTTTGGACCAGATACTCGTAAATTTTTTCAACTCGAGGGTAGACGTATTGTATTATTTTTACGGTTTCCTGCTCATTATTTACAATAGACCCCCCAAGTTTTTTTAACTTCATTTAAAAAAATAAAGAAATCAGGCTCTTCCTGTGGAAACATGTTGACTGCGCTGGCTAGATGAATTTCTTCATGGCTATAACCAGATAGTACATAAATGGCATTCCTCACCAAATGTTTAGCACGTTTCAAAAGATGCAAAGCAAACCCTTGTTGTTCTTTAGGTTCTAATTGTAGATATCGGCTCCTAAGCTCATGCATTAAATATACAACATTCGTGAAGCAATTATAGCGCGAAATGATATTATCAGGGATCGGCTTAATAGGGTGGCCTTTGCCTAATAAAGAAACAGCGTTTAGCAAATAATGATTATAATAGCCGGGCTGCCCACTACCTGGCAACACCACAGCTGGCGACGATGTTAAGAAGACCAATCCAAGACAGTTTGCCTTGCTTGCTCGCTATAATGTGACGATGGTATTTGAAATACACAAGCATTGATATACAACTCTTCCAAAAGAAGTTTATCAGGATTAGTTGTAATAAGCGTTAGAAAGTCTTCCTCACTCAGGCTTGCGGCTTCCAACTTTAAAACTTTTAAAAAAACCAGCATTTTTAAAAGCCTGGCCAATAAATCTCCCGCACCTTTAACTTTACAATAAGGTATTTCATTATTGTTTAATTCTAGTTTGGTAATTTTTGAATCTCCAGAGAGTGCTTCAATAAATTCCTCAATAACCCCATCTATTAACTTTGTTTTTAATCCTTCCAATTTCGGACATTTTTGTAAAATAAAAACCAAATCTCGTCCAATCATTGGAGCGCGGGAGTCATCGCGATCGCCAAAATCAGGCTCAATTTCACGCAAACCATGGCGCACTGGCCACGCTTGACCCAAGTTATTAATACTTTCAGACTTCAAAAATCAATTAGATAAGATTAATTTTATTAAATAAATACACTTCTTTAAAAGCGCAACAAGTGGCAAGATTGGGGGCCACAGCAAGCATGTGCTTAAATTTAATTCATTTAAAATATAATTTCCAGACAGACAGTCAGTAAATATCGCGAAATGTTCATCCATAAGAAGATTTTGACTAAAATCTAAACAGCCCATTTCACGAGATAATAAAATGGGCTGGCGGTTTTTTTGTTGAGCAGTTGGTCGATATTGTCAAAAACTTTTATTTCACGCACTGCTTCTGGATGAGGCAATATAGCTCCTAAAGATAATATTTAATTTTGACAGTTATTTCGGCCTTATTATTTATTACAACGTTATTTTTTTCAAGCCTTCACTTTTATTAGACGACTTGTGATTGTCCTCCGCCTGAGGAATCACCACCATATAACCCTTCTGCTCCATGGAGCATTTCTTGGCGTAACTGTAACAAATAGTATTTTGACTTTCAGGGCAAGTGGAGCTGGATCCACACATGACCAATGATGCTTTTGTGGCAGTTATAGTCTTACCCAGCGCAAGCTCGTATTTGCCATTTAACAAGACAATTTGATACTTGATATCACAGGTGAATTTATTGTTTTTTTCTGCAAATTCTTGCTTTAGGGAATCAAGCAGCCGTGTGCGCACAGGGATATCAAAGTTTTCAATTGGCCCGTTTAAGATAAAGTTAATCAAACTTAAATTTTGGCGAGACAATATCTCATAATTATAAGGATGGTCATAATGGGCCATAGGCGTTGCTTTTAATATTTCCCATTCTTGGACCTTAATCAACGGGATGTTGTTGACGTATTGAGCTGTAAAATCGAACACGTGCATCTTCATGGATGAAAACGTTTCTTGGATTTTATCCGTATAATCGCCTTCGTACTCCAAAATATTTGGAAAATCTCGTTGATACTGGATGACATCGCTGTCAGAGTTATGCAAGGCAATCACAAAGTCAGCCTTCATGCGCTGTATATGTAGTTTTATATTTTCCAAAAGAGGTGGCGAATAAACATGGGAGATGATGATTATTTTAATGCCTAAGGGATGGATATTTGGTTTAAATGATTCGTCAAAAAAACCTTCCCGAAGGTCGATTTGGTGTTCCTTTAAGCCGGCCTCTTTGAGTTTGCTAGATGCCTGCTGTTGATAACATTTCTTAGGCTCAACGCCTCCATACCAAATCCCGTCTAATTTTTTGTCTCGCAGGCCGGCCACTATTTTTACCAGTTCCGAAGCAATATAACCTTCTGCATAGCCAATATCAATAAATTGTATGTCGGCCTGAAATGCTTCTGGTAAATGCATTGCAAGCTTTTCAAAAAATAATCTGAGAAGAGAAATCTCATATTTTTTTTTGCCATTGTCATTGATATTTGTATATGCACTAAGATAATCATTAAATGATAAAATCGTATTCAGCTTATGGCTCTTAGATCTAACATCTAGCCAGCTTATTAATTCACCATTTTTGGTAATTTGATAGCGTTTAGCTAAAGCTGTGTAATGGCGTATTGTGTGGCCGTCTGTTTGAAGCCGATCGGGTACAGGCGAATCAATCACTTTATCTAATATGTTTTCCTCTACCATATTTTTCAACATTATCTTTATTTCTTCTTCTAATGCTTCCCGACCTCTTTTACCAGACTCTGTTTCTACATGCTTCTGCGTAACGGGTGATAAAAGCTGTATCTTTTCTAGCAGCTCTTCTTGAAGCTTATCTATCGACTTTATTGTTTCTTTCTCTATAGTGGCTTCATAATTAACGTCATTTCCCTTAGGCATTTTGAGCTCCTCGTTCGCAGATTTAAATAAATCTCATCTAATTGTTGACTTTCTGCAAAACCATAAGTTTTCTTTGGATTAAATCACCATAAATTAACATTTGTTTGAAACGGCTTCAATACGGTGAAAATCACCGTATTGAAAGAAAGCTGCACATGCAATGCTGTTCCAAGCCCTCAAGAGGATGTATTCAGTTTGGAAATGCGAGTTTTGGTCTTCTTAGAACTTGTGTGGTCTGACTGAAAAGGCTGAATCGAGCCCAGAAAATCTGGGCTTTAGCAATAATAGGCAATTACTAAAAAATTCTAATTAATGGCAAGAATCTTGGGTTTATCGATAAATTAGCTCCTGGACTGAGACTCATCGATGTATCAGCTTATATTTATATTATTTGGATTGTATGGCACAATATGTTGAAATCCTGACTTTCGGGCAACTCTAGAATTAGTATGCCTCTGTTTTATTCAATTATATCTATTGAGGATACTCATGAAGAATAAATCTATTGCCACTGCTTTAGTCGGTCATTTTTGTGAAAGATATGACATGGCGCTCTATGGCTATTTTTCTGTTATGCTCACCCCTATTTTTTTCCCACAAGCAGGCGAACTTGCACTGCTCGCCAGCCTCGGCACCTTTGCGGCAGGTTATTTTATGCGGCCATTCGGTGGTTTGTTGTTTGGCTACTGGGGAGATAAATATGGGCGCAAGTATGCATTTAGCCTCTCACTGCTGCTCATCATCCTACCGACCTTGTTAATCGCTTTACTCCCTTCTTACGCATACTTAGGAGTTTTATCGCCCATTATTTTGATTATTTGTCGTTTAACCCAAGGGTTTTGCAATGGAGGTGAATTTAGTGGTGCTGGGATCTTTACCAGTGAACATTGTCCGCCGCAGCAGCTGGGTTTCACTGCAAGTCTTGTAGCCGGAACCGGGATCTTGGGTGGTGCAATTGGTTCTTTGCTAGGTACCATCTTCATTTTCTTTCCGAAGATTGCCAATAGCTGGCGATTGCCATTTTTAATGGGGGCGTTGTTGACGTTGGTGGGCTGGTTCATCCGAAGAAAAATGTCTGAAACACCTGTATTTTTAAAGCTAGCGAACGCTAAAAAAACCATCAATAACCCGATTAGAGAAGTATGGCAAACTTGGAAGCTAAACTGCATTGGTGCTGGTATTATCGCAGGGTTTGGGCATGCGCTTCTTTACATTACCACAATTTATATGAACGTTTATTATGTTAAGGTTCTTCATGTCAATCATGCGAAAGCTATGGTCATTACAACAAGCATCTTATTTCTCTGGGTTATCTTGTCACCGATCATGGGCAGGTTAGCAGATAAATTTTCAATACACAGTTTTATGCGATTTTCTGCCTGGCTAGTCCTAATCTTTAGCTATCCTTTATTCTGGTATTTTACCCGAGAGCCATCTTTGTATAAGGCCTTAACCATCCAAATCTTATTTTCCTTTATAGGTGCAGCATATGTTGCACCTATATCGGGATTATTCCTTTCTTTTTTTCCCTCCCAGGTAAGATATACTGGCGTAGCCTTTGGTGTCACACTCGGCCAAGCCCTGTTGGGGGGAACTGCGCCAATGATTGCTCTGAGTTTGGTAAACTTTTTTCATGACGAAAAAGCCCCAGCCATTTTTTTGGCAATATACAGTGTGGCGGCCATAGTGGCTATTAAAAAGTTTGAAAAAAATGCAAGCTATTAAAAGTTCAAATCTTGGCAAGTCCTATAATTTTAAAAGCCTGATAAATAGATATGATATTTTCTTGATGGATGTGAGGGGAACTATTTATGATGGAGTCAAGCCTTATCCTCATAGCGTTGATTGTTTAAATTATCTAGATAGCATTGGAAAAACAGTCGTATATCTCTCAAATTCACCTCGGCCATCCACGGTTACAGCTGGCCGACTTAATTCTTTAGGGATTACTGGCACAGCAGATAGGGTGGTAACTGCAGGTGACGTGGTAAGATATCAATTAACACATTATAAAGATTCCGTTTTTAATACCAGGGGAAGGCGTATCTACCATTTGGAAGCCAAGACAAATATTTTATAAGAAATTATTCTGTAAAGGATTTAAAATAAGGTGTGCTCAGTGATCCCAATAAGCCGTGGGTATGGACATAAGAGGAGTAACCCTATTACCATTTTATATCTCTTTGGTTGAGATATAGTTCTATTAGCTGAGATTTATTTGGTAAACCTGTTTTTTCCAGTACTCGGTTTAAATAAAATTCGATGGTTCGAGCAGATAAACCAAGCGCTACAGCTATTTCTTTGGTTTTTTTTCCACGCACAAGATGGAACAAGCATTCTTCTTCTCTTTTCGACAGCAAAAGTTCAGCCGTATCTAAACTTAAAAAGAATTTATTAATTTTGGTAGCTTCAAAAAAAGCCTCATTCCTATGTACGCTTGCTTGATTCAGAACTAGAGGCTTATATGGAATTAAAATTGATTTTTCATGAGGTTTAATCATAGGATAAATCTTGCACTTAAAATATTTTATAAAATGCTCAATTATAGATTTATTATTTATATAAAAATCAGATGATAATGCATGATTTTTGTCAGAGGCAAAGCCAAAGGTTTCTACGTAATGAATAGATTTTTTATAAACTATCATGCCATTCCAAATATTAAAATCATATAATGCACAATAAACTTGATCATTCAGAGGAGGGAATTCAGGCCAAGGATAATAAATGCAATTTTGCGTTGACAGCTCCTTTATGCGATTAATAAATCCCGCGCTATTCCAGCATTGATTTGTAAAAGAATAGCGCATCCAGTCAGAATGATTAAATAAATACAGCAAATCGCCATTGTTATAGAATTTTCGATAAGTGATTAAATGTATGCCAAAATGATCCGACAATGGTTTACAAATATTTTTAAGAGGCTTGCTGATAGCTTCATTATAGTTATAAACATCACCCAGATTTTTTAATTTTCTCATAAGATTCTGCCTTGTATTAGTTAGCTAGAATATCATTGTTATCAAGCATTGAACACAAGCATCAACGGCTCCCGCTGAAAGGGTGGTGCTACACATGAGTGAGCAGCCCAGCTAATTGATAAAATCTCTCCTCTACTGCCGGCTACAGTTTTGTTATTCATTATTTTTTCTCACTACGCTGAAGATGATACCCCATGCCACCCATTTGTTCTCAACCTAAATCGGCTGTCTTTACTTATCTCAAGAGGTATCCAGAAGATCTTCAAGGTGGGCCCCTTGAAATTCATGATCCATCGCTAAGTAGCTTTGCTGCCAATTTAAAAGCAGGCCAATTCAACACTGAAGTGCAATTTTCGGGTTAATAGGCCCCATTAGAGATAAACTTATCAATTAGGTAATTTTTAAGCCCTAGGCCAATGGCTTGTGCTACCTTCAGCTGGGGATTGAGCGAGGCTATTGGATCTTGAAACACCCATTGTGCAGGCGCTTGGCCTTTGATGGTTTCAATCCGATCCTTTTTAAGCAATTTGCCCAAATGGGCAGCTGATGGTTTTTCAGCCGTTGAAGCACCTAGTTTCGGAAATGACTGGCAAGAGAGTCAGAGAATATCAATTCTGATTAAGAAATCTGCTGCGCGCCTTGGGCTTTTATCCCCATGACGCACAACCATTGTTTTTAGGGTCTCCCTAGTTGGCAGCAAGTTTGTCATTAATTCCATAGAATTGTTTGGCACCCTGAATCATAATTGCAAATTCTTCGTGATGAGGAGTTTTAGCATCAGCGCCCTCTATAAAGGTACCGCCAATCACACCGACATGGTTTTCTGCAGATCCTGGCAAGCGTTTGGGGAAGATATAAAATGAGCGTTTGATATCAAATCCCGCTTTGGTTTTGTTTTTGCCAAAGTAAATTAAAATCATGTGATCAATATCTGCAGGATTTTGCTCTTGCAGCATCACCAAGTGTCCTTGAACTGAAATTACTTTTTCATCATGCATCAGATCTTTGGCGCCGTGTCCGGTACAATTCAAAATAACATTTTCTTTCAGTTCAGAAAAATTGTTAATTTTTTTCTGTTGATAGGTGACTTTATTGCCCAAGGCGGCTCTTAATGACGACATCAGGTAGCCGGTATCCATAAAAATTCCATCGTCATATGCAACCATGATTCGCTTGGTACCATTTTGAAAATCTAAAACCACATCTTTCGCAGGATCCATCACCTGGCCAACATAAGGCTCCAAGCCAGATTCTTCTCGTGTTTCAAAATAAGTAGGTACGATAATTGCACCTTTTTTAATCAAGGGATTTTTACCCTGAGCTATACCCTGATAAAAGACATAAGCATCAATACCCATTTTGTCGATCAGCTTCTGCATCTCAGGCTTATTATCCATGGAAACCGGAGCTAGAAGACCGCCTGCATTATGAGAAGTTAAATTCTCAAAAGATTCAGCAATAATAGTAATATTTTTATAGCCTTGCTCCACCAGCTCCAGCGCGCTAAATAATCCTATGGCACCAGCACCAACAACTGCCACCGGGGTTTCTTGAGATAAACCATTTTTTCTCATAGCGTCTTGTAGCAATCCAACTGTGTGCTTCGCCGCGCCAGGGCCTAAAGTCCAACCGCTGCCGCCATAACCATACGAATGAGCCACCAGCTTATTGCCTATTTTTTCTACACTGATCTCAGGAGAGCCCTCACGCATAGAGCGGTGACAAATAATATGTTTACCCAAATTCGCTTTAGCTAAATTCGGAGGATTAATTTTTCGCAGTTCAAAAGCTTTTTCTCTAGACGATGACAAAGCCTGTGCTTGAAGACAGCAATTTCCAAAAAAGAAAATCATGATTAAAATAAAACGTACTTTTTTTAACACCTAGAACCTCATCTTTGTTTTTAAATAAACAGTCATGAGATTCTAGGTGCAAAACTTAAATCATCATATTCGTATTACTACTCTCTAGGTATTAATACCTAGAGAGTAGTAATACTCAAACAAAAATTATTTAACTAAAGTTGGATAGCCAAGATTGTGGATGAAATGACAAAACAGCGATCATCGTAAAGAATGATGCAACAAAATTATTTAAAAATCAGACCTTTTCTGGCAAATAGTAAATATTACTTCTAGCTTTAGGTCTAACTTCGTTTTCTTTTAACAAAGGTAAAATAAGAGTAACCGTTCGTCCTTTATGAAGCTTATTGACGATATCAAACTCCCCTTGGTGCATTTTTATAAATTTTTCTATAAACCTATATTCCATATTTTCAAATAAATTATTTTCATCTTGCCAGCCAACATTATATTGGATTCTTTGCAATTCTTCTTCGCTTAAGCCAAAACCATTATCTTGAATCATGATTTTTATAAAAGCTAAATTATCATTTAAAAAAGTGCTTGATGATACCTTCACTTCTTGGTTTTCAGGGGAATTCCCTATGGCCTGAGATACCAAGCCGACAAGAATTTTTTTCAGCTTTAACTCATCGCCATACATGGAGGGCATATTTTCCGAAAGATAAGTCTTTACTTCTATTTTTTTTACAAAGCTGTTCTTTAAATTAATTTGCACTGCTTGCTCAATAATATGGTTGAAGTCAAAATACGTCAAGTTTAATGAATTCGATGTTTTGGCTTTAATATTGATAGCCGCTTCACGAATTTTCTCGATACACTTCATGGCCTTTTCTTGGTTTTTTGAAGGAAGTTCATACTCAAGAACACTATTTAATAAAATTTCAGTATAAATTAAAATTTCTTTCAGAGGGTAGGTCAGCTCTTGATCGATACTTTTAACAAAATCTTCTCTTGCTTGAGATGAAGCATTTATAATTTCATTAGCATGCTCAAGCTTATGTCTGTAAATTTCGTTCCTCTTGATATAATGCTTAACCATAATCAAAGCTTTGGCCAAGTTAAACATTTCAATTGAATTTTGGCTGGGAATTTTAATATGGGTATTGCCCTTTGAAATATTCATAGCACAATCTGACAGTATAGATAACGGCGTAATAATAATTTTTCTAAAAAAGTATAAGATCACGATACAAAAGAAACCCATAAATATTAATTCATACAATTTTGGAAAAACATAGTGATGCAGCTCACGCTCTAACAGGTTCTTATTGAATCCTGTGAAAAGCGTTAAGGAATGATTTGTTACTTTCTTAAAATAATAATAATTTGTAGATTCTATAACAAAGGGTTGAGATAAAAAACCACTCATTCCTTTGAGAGATAAAGAATCCACTGGAAGTTGTTTACATATATTCAGTTGAAAATTTCTGGCATAACGAGAAGACTCAAATACAACGTTACACTCATTGTCGACCAAGATAAAACTGATCCCATTAGCAGCTACTATTTTTTTAAGATCCATGATGAGAAGGTCGAAGGTTTTTAAAAAATTGGTTTTGGGATTTCTAAAACTGGTTTCAATTTTTTGCTCAAGCAGCTCCGCCATACTTTTTAATTGCTCATTTTTATCGCTGATATACAAGCTGTAGGTATAGCAATAATAGAAAATCGACAAAATAAATAAAGCCGATAAAATGACGCTGGCAAAGACAAAATACTCCCGAGAAAGCGATAAGTTGGAGAACTTATTCTTAATAGATTTTATCGGCATAATTGACTCATTTGTTTATTATATATGTGAGGAGAATAAAGAAAAAATCCCTTCAAAACAAGTCCTCCCGAACAATGAATCCCAGGCTATTTTATCCGTGTAGCTACATACCATGAGTGCCATTTTTAATGATGATATTCTTGGCAAAAGCTGCCATCTAGCGTATAAAGGTAAGTTTAAGCTCGCATACTAGCTCGCAGTATGGTGGTTCTACACGAATAAAGCTGACTCTGACTTTTTTTAAAAGGCTTTGAAGGGACATGATTATTCATAACCAAAATATACCAACACAGAAAGGTTTTGCATCATGATAGATATCATCCTAGTTTTTGGCTACCTCTTATTGACCCTGATCTTAGGGATCTGGGTAGGCAACAAGGTTAATTGCTCCGAAGATTACAAAACCGGCGGCAAGCAATATTCAGCCTGGGTGATATTTGCAACCCTTTCAGCCTCTTATATTGGAGGGGGCTTTACCTTTGGCTTGGCCGAAAAAACCTTTTTATTTGGCTTTGTTTATATCATTGCCATTTGGGGCTTTAGTCTCAAAGAAATCCTGATTGCAATTTTTATAGCCCCTCGCATGCAATATTTCCAAAATGTCTTCACCGTTGGCGACATCATGGAGCAGGCCTATGGGAAGCGCACAAAAATCATTACCGGTATCGCCTCAGTCTTAGTCTGTAGCGGTATCGTCGGCGCACAGGTTTCAGCCTGCGGTAGTATTATCCACACTTTTTTAGGACCTCCCCCAGCTATTGGCGCGCTACTGGCCGGTAGTATTGTGATTATCTATGCTTCCCTCGGGGGCTTAAAATCCGTGGTAGCGGTTGATATTCTGCACTTTGGCCTTTTTGCGATAATTCTTCCTTTGGTGCTCTATTTTGGCATTCAAGAAGTCGGCGGTATTACTCCCTTATTAACTGCCCTGCCAGATCCGCATACAGAACTTTTTAGCAGCACAGATTTTAAAACTTTTTTAGTGCTGTTTTTGAGCTTTTTCTTAGGAGAAACTTTAATTCCTCCCTATATTCAGCGTCTATTAATTGGCAAAACCCATCAGGCAACCAAGCAGGGAACCTTGTGGAGCGGCATATTTTCGATATTCTTTTTCTTAATAATTGGCAGTATCGGTATGGTGACCGCTATTTTAGCGCCTACCTTGCCTGCCGCTTCGGCCCTAACCTACATTATTCAAACTGCCATGCCTATCGGGCTGAAAGGACTGGCTATCGCCGCGATGCTTGCAGTGATTATGTCTTCGGTAGATTCTTTTTTAAACAGTATTGCGCTGACATTTTCGCAAGATATTTTAAAGCCTTTGGGCCTATTGAATAAAACTAAAAACCATGAACTGTTGGTTTATCGAGTGATTACCTTAATGATTGGCTCTATGGCTATTACCATCAGCCTTAGCTTATCCAGCTCTATAGATATTCTTTTATATTCATACCAATTCTGGACGCCGTTTATTTTAACGCCCTTTGTTGCGGCTATTTTTGGCATTCGCTCTTCTGAAAAAACATTTTTAATTTCAGCTATAGCCAGCATTATCAGTGTTTTGATATGGAAAGCTTTCAGCCCTCATCTCTTAGTATTTTTTATCGATAATGCCCTGATAAACCCTAAGCTTTCAGTCTCCTTTATTGATGGTGCCCTGGAGGGGACGATATTTGGAGTGATTGTCAATAGTTTAACATTTGCTCTCTGTCACTGGTTTTTTAATGGTCGAGAACTGCAGCAAAACAAGCTTATCATCTAGTACAAGGGCCTACTATTTTCTCAAAAGCTCTCTAGAGCATTTTATCTATCATCCATTCTGCAAAGCGTTTATCAATTTCTTCAGAAACACCCATAGAATATTTATAGACTTCATCAACTGAGGCGAGAATTTGTTTTTTAGAGAGGTTGAGCTTTTTTGCATCGAGAATAGTTTGAATAACTTCAATCGCCTTAATATAAAGAGTTGCATTCCAATAAGGCTCTTCGACAACAGCATCGATTTTCGAAACAGGCACCTCGGAATGATAGACATTCAATTCACCCATCAATTCTTCAATACTACAATTCAGTTCTTTGGCAATCAAGCTTACTGTTTCAATGCTGGGATTTTTTGATCGGCCATATAAAATATTTTGTAGCGTGCTTTGCTTTAGGCCCGCGCGCCTTTCTAATTCACTGACTGAAAGATTACGAGCAGAGAGCTGTTTTTCAATGTTAGTTTTCAATTTGGTATTCATACGTTTCCAATCAATAAAGTTATTTTGATAAATAATTAATAAGGGTTTTGCTGACTTTTAGGTGGCACAAAACTTAAACCTACAATTTACTATAATAACCGACAATTTATAACAGATTGCCATTATTTACAAGGATGATCTAAGGGTGCAGGCAGAGGCTCCTCTTTAAGCCCTAGCTAGATTTACGTAGTTAAGCTAATTAAAGCTGTATTATTTTGATAATATATTGTATATATACAAAAACGATTGACATATTTAGAATTCAGTTTGAAAACTTAATAATATTAAAGCTTGGGAGCATTTTTATGAACTCTGTTGAAGCCACACCATCTTCTGATGTCTCAAATAACAGAATGATCCCAAGGTTAACCCATCATCTACCTTCAAGCCTGCCTCACAGCAGGCCTATTTCTGGGCGCGAAAAGGAATGTGCAGACTACCTTTTAAAAGGACTATCAGCTAAAGAAATTGGCAAAGCTCTAGGCCTAAGCCACCGGACCATTGAGCGCCATTTGCTCAGCCTTAGGAAAAAATTACAGTGCAATAAAACATCGGCTCTTATTGTTAAGCTGATAGAACTTGGCTATGGCTCTCTCCATTCAATATAAGCTTAAGATGTAGAATAAGTCTTTATTGATCAATAGATGTGCTCACCCCGACTGCATCATGGAGTTTGATCAATTTTTACTTTTAACACCATTATTTTTTAGACAACCGGCTTCTTTCAGCGGGTTTTTCTGAACAGATTTTTTCCACACGGCCAAGGCCTAAACAAACTTGTTCAATAACAGCCAAAGCTTTTTCATGATCTGTGCGAGTATTTTCCACTTTAAATTCGTCTTTTAAAATTACTGAAACAGCATTTGAAAGATGTTCTAAATATTTTCCTTTTGCCTCACTTTGTGGGCCTTGGGGTAGACCTTTGGTTTCTGCTTGATACATATCATCAATCACATCGCGCAAAGCTGCTTGCAGACGATTCAAATGCTCTCGGTCTTTCATGCGTACCACATCATCATATTCGCGCAACAACAGTCCTAAATATTCTTGCTTTTTGCTGTCGTTTTTTTCTTTTTTATATTTTTCAATAATGCTTTTAACCTTCAATGCTGCAGCTTTACGGATATTATCTGGAATATATTTAGCAACCTTGAAGGTTTTTGTTGCCAGAGGCTTTACTTGAATGGCTTTGTGTTTGCTGGCCCATTTTGGTTTGAGTTCGGCGTCCTTTACCAAAGCCGTTATTGGAGTGATTGGGGCTATCGCTTTAACAGCTTTGATGTGCTGCTCATCTCGTTTTAAAACTTCAGGTACTTTTTTCATAAGGGTTCCTTTTAAGGATTTAAGGGAAATTCTCATATCTATAAAGACTCTTCCAGGCTTTGAAAGTTCCATAAATATTTAGGTGTATAGCTTCTATTATTTTTTAAGTCTATATCTTATTCTCTTCTCATTTTCAAGAAACTGTTCATACACTGAATAAGAGCTTTTTAATTTGCAGTGATTCCTAGAGGGTGGCCCTTTAGGAAAGCAAAAAGCTTGTGCAGCTCTAAAGGGTTAAGGCTTCCAAAGTATTGATAAGGACAAAGGATATGTCTTTGCGCTATTTATTAGCTGGCCTATTTTGTATTTACTTAGTTCAGCCTTGGCCTCTGCTTGCAAGCTCCCCCCACCATATCAATATCGGCGGCGAGGGTTTTTACCGAGATTATCATGAGAAACTGACACCACCTTTTCAAAGTGATGAATATGGTTGGCTGCCTGCTTTATACTTGGGCTATGATTTTATCGCAGAGCAGCAGGTGTATGCAGGTCTAGACTACCGAGAAACACGTGGCCATACTGTTTATAATGGTAGTTTACAAAATATAGTAAGCGGTAGATTTGCAGGTTTATGGCAAGATATGACCCATAACGAAATTCGCGATATTGATGCAAGGCTGGGCTACAATTTTAAGTATCAAGATCAGCATCATGTTATTCCTTACCTTTTTTATGGCTATCATCAATGGCTTCGGGTGATTGGTTTTTCCTCAACCACCCTTGAACTTTATCAATGGAATAAAATTGGCCTAGGTCTGCTGTATTTTTGGGATTTTGACAATGCCTGGCAGCTCTCTTTAAAAGCCCAAACCAATACCATAGAAAATGCTCACATGTATGCACCCGGCTATGAAAAGTTTAGTTTGGCAGACGAGCAGGGCTTTGATCTAGAATTGTTACTGCGTTATAGCTTTCTTAAACACAGACTACACCTAAAAGGGGGCCCTTTTTATCGGAGCCAACCTATTGGCCAAAGCCCTTTAACCTGCAAGCTAGATCACACCAACTGTGATACTTATGAACCTGAAAGTAACACCCATATTTATGGCGGTCGCTTCAGTGTAGAGCTGCAATTTTAGGGATAGAGGTAAGTCTTTACATTTATTCGCTTAAAGTCATCAGCGAGGTATTCCCCCCTGCCGCCGCCGTGTTAATACTCAAGCTGCGCTCAATTGCTAAACGAGTCAGGTAATGAGGCCCACCGGCTTTGGGCCCAGTTCCAGATAAGCCTTCGCCACCAAATGGTTGTACACCCACGACAGCGCCAATCATATTGCGGTTCACATAGGTATTCCCCACTCGAACACGGGCATGAATATATTGTACCGTTTCGTTGATGCGGCTATGAATACCCAAAGTCAGACCATAGCCTGTGGCATTGATGCTATCGATAACTTGATCTAATTGTGAAGCTTTATAGCGAATAACGTGCAAAATAGGGCCGAATACTTCTTTCTTCAATAGCAGTAAATTTTCTATTTCATAGGCACAAGGAGCAAAAAAGTTTCCGTGCTGTAAAACGGCTTTATCAATGGATACTTGATATAAAAGCTGGCCTTGCTCTGACAAAAACTTTTCATGTTCCTTTAACATTTCTAAAGATTTTTTATCGATAACGGGGCCAATATCGGTATGCAAGAAAGCAGGATCGCCTAAAGACAATTCAGCCATAGCGCCTTGTAACATCTCAATCATTTTAGGCGCTACATCCGCTTGAATAAAGAGTACCCGAAGCGATGAGCAACGCTGACCACTACTGCCAAAGGCCGAAAGAATGACATCTGAGATCACCTGCTCTGGCAATGCTGAAGAATCTACAATCATGGCATTCTGGCCGCCCGTCTCAGCGATAAACGGCACAATAGGGCCAATCCTTTGCGCCAAACAAAGATTGATTGCCCGAGCAGTTTCAGTTGAACCAGTAAACATCACCGCTTGGATGCGGCTATCCGACAAAACCACCTCGGACATCAATGGGCCATTCATTGGCAAAAGTTGAGCCACGTCTGCAGGAATACCCGCTTGGTGTACCAGCTTCATGGCAAAAGCTGCAATCAGTGGCGTTTGCGTCGCAGGTTTTGCAATAACCGCGTTACCAGCGGCCAAAGCTGCAGTCACCTGTCCTATAAAAATAGCCAAAGGAAAATTCCAAGGACTAATACAAGCAATCACGCCTCGGCCTTGTAGCGCAAGTTGATTGTATTCGCCCGTTGGGCCTGGCATCACTTTGGGTGCAAAATCTTCTAAACAGCGCGCCGCGTAATACCAGCAAAAATCAACAGCTTCTCGAACCTCAGCATTAGCATCACTTAAAATTTTACCGGCCTCTCTTACCAAAATGGCAATTAACTGGGGCTTTTGCTGCTCTAAAAGAGTTGCCAAATTTTGTAAACAAAGGGTACGAAATTCTCGTGTGCTTTTGCTCCAATCTAAAGCAGCTTTTTGGGCAAGATCTAGGGCTAGCAGAGCAGTTTCTCTATTGGCCGAGGCTGCCAATCCAACAGTTTCTCGATGATCGGCAGGGTTGACAACAACAACTCTCGAGGCCGCATCGAAAGCCACACTTGTGGGTTGTGAATGCCATTCTTGGCTACGACTTTCCTCAATGGCCTTTAAAATTGGTAAAATCTCGATGGGATTGCTTAAATCTAAACCTTGAGAATTAAGCCTTTTGCTACCGTATAAATGTAGGGGGATCGGCAATAAAGGATGGGGTTTTTTTACCAAAGAACGGATTTTCAGTATCGGATCCATGATCAGCTCTTCAATGGGTGCCCTTTCATCAATAATACGATTCACAAAAGACGTGTTAGCGCCATTCTCTAGCAAACGTCGAACCAAATAGGCCAAAAGATTTTCATAGCTCCCCACAGGTGCATAAACTCGGCAATTTAAAGCAAGTTTTCCATATTCCAAAAGGCTGTCATACAAAGCATCACCCATGCCATGCAAACATTGAAATTCAAAACACTGTTGCGGTTGCGCCATTTCCAAAATGGCAGCGACACTATAAGCATTATGGGTCGCAAATTGGGGATAGATGTATTCAGGCTCTGCCAGCAATCTTTTGGCACAAGCCAAATAAGAGACATCAGTGGCCGCTTTACGGGTAAACACCGGATAGCCACAAAGGCCTCGTTCTTGGGTCCATTTAATTTCTGAATCCCAATACGCTCCCTTGACTAAGCGCACCATTAAAGGACGTTGATGGGTTTTTGCTAAGGCGCAAAGGTACTCCACAACCGCAATAGCTCGTTTTTGGTAAGCTTGTACTGCAAGGCCAAAACCTTGCCAACCTGCCAAATCGGGATCAGCCATCAATGCCGCAACCAGTTCCAAAGACAATTCTAGGCGTTCTGCCTCTTCAGCATCAATGGTAAAGCCAATATTCCAAGACTTGGCTTTTAAAGCCAAGCTTTTGAGCCTGGGTAACAACTCATTTAAAATACGCTCTCTTTGAGCATATTCGTAGCGGGGATGCAAAGCTGAAAGTTTTACCGAAACGCCCGGACCCTTTATAGGGCCAAGTCCTTGAGCCGAGTCACCTATGGTGTCAATGGCATTTTCATAGGCATATAAATATGCCGCAGCATCTTTTTCAGTTTTAGCAGCTTCTCCCAACATATCATAAGAATAACGATAGCCCTTTTTTTCAGAAATTTTTGCGCGCTTTAAAGCTTCCTCAATATCACGACCCATCACAAACTGGCGGCCTAAAATACGCATAGCCTGACCGATAGCCTGGCGAATAATAGGTTCACCGCTACGGCTGACCAAACGTTTTAGAACACTGGCCAAATTCCAATTTTCGGTTTTCTCGACACGAATAACTTTGCCGGTCAGCATTAAAGCCCAAGTTGCAGCATTCACTAAACTTGAGGTGCTTTTTCCTAAATGTTGTTCCCAATCTGCTTGGGTAATTTTATCTTTGATAAACTTATCAACAGTTTCTGAATCTGGAATGCGCAACAGTGCTTCTGCCAAGCACATTAAAACAATGCCTTCTTCGCTTGAGAGATCATATTCAAACAAAAAGGCATCCAAGCCGCCCTTGCCTAAGCGGCGGGTACGCACCATGACAACCAATTGTCGAGCACGTTCCTGTATCCGAGTAATCGCCTCGGGCTCAAGTGCGGCTAATTCAAGCAACGTTTCCACACATTCGCTTTCGTCCATACGATAACGTCTCGAAATTTCCTGCAGATATTTGCTTTTATCAGTGTCCATCTTGCGCATGTCTCCCTTTTATTCAACGAATTCATCATCCCTTTGCTTGAAGGCGCTCTTCTAAATTGGTTGTTGCTTCAAATGTTTTGTTTACCGCGTGGTGTGATTGTTGTTTTAAAATGCTGTGTGCTTTTCGGAACTGTTGACGCACGGCATCACTTGGTTCTTTATCAAGTAAGCTTGCCATCACCACGGCCACTAAAGAAAATACGCTGCCAGGCAAAATCGAATACAGCCATAGTTCTAAGCCTAAAATCCGCCAAATAATCACTGTCCCAGCACCTATAAGCATGCCCCAAATGGCACCTTTTCGGCTCATTCTTTCCCAGAATAATGACAACACCACGGTCGGGCCAAATGTGGCACCCAGACCTGCCCAAGCAAAACTGACCAAATCCATAATGGTTTTACTAGGCGTTAATGAAAGCGCAATAGCGGCTGCAGCAATCACAACTACGGCCAATCGACCCATCCACATCAATTCTTGTTGAGTGGCTAGCGGTCTGAATAATGCTCGATAGACATCTTCTGTCAACGCACTGGAGGCAGCGAGCATTTGTGAATCAACGGCACACATGCAAGACGACAAAATTGCCGCCATGATAATGCCAATACACCAGGCGGGAAATACTTTTTGAGAAAGCGCCATAAATACTGTTTCATGATTGCTTAAGGGGCTATCTCCAAAATAAGCGACACCGACCAAGCCGGTTAACATGGCCCCTAGCAATGAAAGCGTCATCCAACCCATACAAATATTTTGTGCCAAAGGAATTTCTTTAATGCTTTTTACAGCCATAAAGCGCACCAAAATATGTGGCATACCAAAATAACCCAAGCCCCATGATAAAAGACTTAAAGTCGATAAAAAACCCAAGTCATGAGACAGCACAAGGTGGTGGGGTTTATAGGCAAGAATTTTGTTGAGGATCATCTCTGTGCCACCCAAATATTCATGAACAAACCAAGGCACGATTAAGAGACAAACAAACATCAAGGTTCCTTGGAAAAAATCAGTCCAACTGACCGCCAAAAAACCGCCAACCAAGGTATAAAGCATAATGATGCTGGTACCCAGTGCTAAAGCTTGTAAATAGCTCAGATCAAAAGTATGACTCAACAGCACAGCACCGGCCACCAGGCCTGTTGCCACGTAAAAAGTAAAAAATACCAGAATAGCCAAAGCTGCAATACCACGAATATATTTTGAAGTATCTTTAAAACGATTGTCTAGATAGGCAGGTATGGTCAAAGAATCTTCGGCAATTTCTGAATAGATTCTTAAAGGCTTGGCTATCCAGTGCCAATTGCAATAAGCCCCGATAATAAGCCCTAGGGGGATCCAGATTTGTTGCAAGCCTGACAGATAGACGGCTCCAGGTAATCCCAATAGAAGCCAGGAGCTCATATCAGAAGCGCCAGCACTGAGTGCAGCGACGGCACCACCCAGACGTCGTCCACCCAAGACATAGTCGGAAAGATTACGTGTTAAGAAAAAGGCGACAACCCCTAGCCCCATGACGACAAGGAGGTAACCTATAAATGAGCTCAAAGCTCCGCTGTCACTGGCAATATTCATCAGAGGCACTTCTCCCGGTTGACTAACTTTCCCAATATGGCAACCTTGATCGGCTATCCTACTATATTTGTGCAAAAAGTGCTGCATTTAAAAACAGTTATTTTACGCCAAGACACTGTTTCTTGCCGCAGGATCTCCTAGAATACGCCGGAGAAAAAGCATTCGAAATAATCATATTCACTCAAAGCCATAAAGCTCACCGCATCATCAAGTTACTAGAATTTTATCATCATTCATGCATAATTTTGCTATCATGCCACAAAATATACCCCAGGACCGGCTTTATTCAGCAGCTCATTTTTAAAGCCTTGTACCTGAACTGTAAACCTCGATAAAGTCATAGGAGTTCCATATGCCACCCAAATTAAGTAATGGCAGCGCAATAACACGGATGAAAGCAAAAAAAACCAAACAGCAAGATCTTGCCAAAAAGCGTTATCAAAGTTTATTTCATTCACTGTTTGAAAGCTCAACCCGTCTTGTATCAGCGGGTGATCTTGAAACAGAGAGTACTTTGTATTTGCAGTTTCTAGCCAGCATGCCCCACAATCATGAAAAAGCTGAATTTTTAAAACAATATATAGTTTTTAAACGTAAATATATTGAATGGTTATTGCAAGAGTTAGCCAAAACCCACAGGCATTTAGATAAGGTTCCTTACTATTCAGTTTTGGGACAAATGCAAACACGCACTTTAAACCTGTTGTCTGATAATCAACATGCTATGATCTCTATCCCTAAAGATTGCGAAGATTATTTTCTATTAAGAGAAAGTTTTCGTCACAACTATAGCTTAGCCAATACATACAACGTCTGCGCTTCATTGTCAGAATACAAGCTTTATGAGCCAGGGCTTTTAATTGCCAGCGAAAACTTGTACCAATTTTGTCTAGAACTCCTGCGCCAGCTATTGGGTTTTCAAAATCGCACAGTGAGCGAAGCACTGTATCTTTTTTCACAATGGAATAACATCTATACCAACTTAGGCAATATAAAAGTTCACGCTGGAGAATGCAGTGAAGGCCATATCATATATAAAGCAGGCATAGATGCTCTAAAGCAACTTTTGGAAGTCATGAACCATATCAAAGGACATTCAACTCTGTCGGTCAAGGACAAACAATCATCGTCACTTATGGTGAAATTACCGAGCATCGAAACTGTTTATCAAATTGATCCTAGCTGTCCCAGTTTAAAAACCCATAAAACTATCACAATAGAAATCCTTCAACAGCTGATTAGCCTGCAAGAGGGAGCATTTAAAGAGGCCTTGCAATCGAACCTTATTGAAAGCGGCCAAGCTTACATAAGCTTAAAAGAAAAAAGGAATCAACTGACGACGCTCTACTATAAATTGTATCATCGTTATAAAGCCACTCATGCCAATAATATAGACATGTTAAACAACACATCTATAAACGGAGCCGATTTGGCTGAAATGCTCCAATCATGCATTACCTCGACAGAAGAGCTTGCTGAAGCATTTCTAGATAAAGATTTACAAGCCTATTTCTTAGAAACTTTGCTGTTTCCAAAAGTCCTTAAAAATGATGTTCAACAACTTTCTATTAAATTAGAACATTGCAAAGCAGAATATAAAAAAGAACTCATGGCTCAAGACTCTTATCAGATGGTTGTCAACCAAGAAAATAAACAGCAAGAGATCCTAGAAAAAAAGCAGCTATTATTTTCTTTTAAAGAAAATAATAAAAAATCCCCCTCCCCTTTGCAAGAGGAACTGGATAGAGCCATCACCATAAAAGAAAGCAATAACGCCTGGGGCGGGGCTTTCATTTTATTTAAAACACTGATCAGCGAGTCAGAAAAAAACGCCGATTTTGAAATATTGACTCAAGCACAAATGCATGCCTGCCATTGCTTGATCAGTGGTGCTCAATTTCATTATGAAAATTATACCAAAGCACCCCCGTCAAGCCCTGAGCAACAACGAGAACTCAGCATATCCTTAGATAAATTTAATGACGCTAAAATACTAGTAGAAAAAATACTTGCCCAACCTAAAGTGGTGGCCAGCAACTCCATGCTGATATTAAATTGTTACAAAACTTTAGAGGGTTATCAAAGAGAGCTGCAACAACTACAGGAATGTTTGGCAATTCCCAAGCAAGCTAACCCTAGCCTTCAAGAAGAGATCGACAACCCTTATTATCAAAAAATCCTTCAAACTTTAAACCAACTCCAACAAAAAAAGCCTATGGATCCCAACTGGATGATTGAAGAAGAGTTGATAAAAGCCATCGATATTTCAAACGCTAAAGCTCCAAGTTTGCTACCCGCTAAAACTTACAGCTTGGTAAGCGATTATTTTATGTTGCAGGGCACCTATGAAGCCAGCCAAGAATACAATTACGAAACGGTGATCCCCCTTTTTGATAAAGCTCTCTACTACGCTGAAAAATCACTGACACTCCTTAAAAATTTTAATGGCAAGCTAGCAGAAAATCTGCTAGATCTGGCCATCTATGCTCAAACCCTTCAGAATGAAAGTCTTGAAACAGCGATTAAAAAAATCAAGCAGAGTGCCGACAGCTTTATTTTAAGACGCAACCAAGTAAAGGCTCAGTTAATCAACATCGGTCAGTGGCCTCCCAAGTATAGTAGCCCCGACGCTGGCCAGAAAGCACGGGCAGCCCTTGCCTTACAAGAGAAAGGTGGCTTAGAAAATTTATCCCTTATGGAGGCCCGAGTAAAAGAGCTGCGTGAAACGGGGGCTCTGCTCAGCACTTATCTCTTGCCGAGAATGAGCTTATTTTAAAATAAGCATTGTTAAGGGTAGGCGGCTTAGCAATTTTAAGGAGTATGCTTCTGTTGAGGCTCTTTATGAGAGCCTTGCTCAATATAAGCCGCATATTCTCGGCCCGCTGTATGCCCTTTTCCACTTTCGGAAAAAATCAAAGGCTTAGCAAGTCTTGCATCTTTTTCGAAATAAGCCTGTTTCGCATCCTGATAAATTTTAAGTTTTAGATGGTTAACCGCCCCTGGATTATTTTCTAAACCCGTGCTGATCTGAGGTCGCTTAGATAATTCTCTCAGCTTTGTTTTTAATTCTTGCGCAAAGCCGAGTAGATTTTCCATTCCTTCTAAGGTAATACTGGGATTTTGAAATATAAAATTGCCAATACTTTTCGCGGGTTGTTCATTCCTGCCCTGAGGTTCATCGATAAAGCTGATTGGTCTTAAACCCAGCTTTAAGGCCAGCCCTATTAAAGCACCATTGATCCCTGAAATCCCGGCCTCTAAGCCTTTAAATGGGAGCTGGGTGGGTCGATATAAATAATGCTTATCTTTAAAGTCATAAGCCAACAGAGGGTAAGTGTTTAATAATGGCTTAATTATTTTCTCTTGAATAACATCAGTAGCCTCATAACCAAAGCCCTGATCCTGATATTCATCTAGAAAATCATAAGAAATTTCTGAATATCCCTCATGAAAAGGGCAGGACAAATAACAACGATAAGCGCTGTTATCATAAGGATTAGAACTGGCATCACCAATAACTTCACCTTTGGGAGGATGAATGCAAATCCATCCCAGGTATTGATCCCCATTTTTAGAAAAGACTGAATACAGTTTAAAAGGACTTTCATCATTAAAAATGGTATTATTTTTAGACTGCCTTATGGTATCAATAATGGTTTGTTTTTTTTGTTCCTTGACATTTGAATCGTCTTGATGATGAAAGCTCAAATACCTTTGCCATGCATGTTTGGTGACGTCCTCCGGAGTGGCCGTATAAATTTTGATGCGGCGTGTTTCGCTGATTAACATAAATCAGGTATTCCTTATAATTCTCTGGCACTTACCTTCATGTTGTCATCCGTCTTCGCTTCATAAAGAAGTTCGCCGGACCTCCCAGGCGGATCCATGTCTAAGTATATTTCAATCATACCCATAAATAAAACAGCCATGCAGGCATATATACTGGTTCCATTTAGATTTTAGGCGGTGTTGCCTACGCCATGTCGCTATCCTCATTTACTATATGTAAACTCCGGTAGCTCCAGGCTTGGCGCCTTGCCTAAAACCAAACTAGAACCAGTATATACCGCTTTCCATTTTAATTTTAGGTATTTTGAAAAACAAGTTTCGTGATTCCGGAGGAAGCCTTGTGAACCAAATTTCTTTTCAGGCAGAGAGCCAAAGACTGCTGAGATAAAGCTGAATAGAAAAAGAGCGAGAGGGTGCCAGTGTTGGTGCGCGGACCCTCTATGCACTCGCCCTTGCGAGCCAAGAGTCCAGAACAATCTCCCTGATTTTTTGCTAGTCGAGGCACCCTAAGGACGGATAGCCAGCGGCACCGGGATGTAAATGTCCAAGCAACAATAGGTGGTGCCCGAGACGCCGTAAATCTAAAATTAAGCTGGAACAAATATTAGGGGTGAGCAGTTACTTATTATTTTAATTTTAAAAGATTGAACCCTACAATTAAGGTGCATCCCGGAAAACAGACTGCATGAAACAGATCCTTATCAAACATTAAGAGCGATTTGGGCTCTGATGAATGAAGGCTATTGGCACAACGAAGCGAGCATCCTTGCTCTCCATGTCCATGTTTACTTAGATATTAGCGTTTCCCGGGCCTTGCTGCCGGAGTGGTTCGCGCTGGGGCAGCCTTAGGCGCAGGCGAGCTTTTTGGAGCTGCGGCGCGAGGCGCGGGGTTAGTTCTAGGTGCCGGAGTGGCTCTTGGAGTGGGAGCAGACCGTGGCGCTGTCGTGGATTTAGGAGCAGCTGGGGCCTTATGTTGCAAAGCCGATGGCAATGGTGTTGCCTTAGGCGCCTGAATAGTCATCTTCTGCGGGATAGCCGGAGCCGGCGTAGGTGCGGGTGTGGTCTTGATGGTGTTCATTGGAGGCAATGGTACGTTTGTGCGAGGTGCTGGTGTCGGAGGGGGTGAGGAGCGAATGGTATTCATCGGTGGCAGTGGAGCTGGTTTAGCTGGGGCGCTATATGTTGGGGTATAACTTTTGGGTGCTGGAGCAACAGAATGATTGTTTTGATTTAACTGCGAGGGGGCAGGGGCAGGTGGTAGAGGGGTCACAGAAGGCGCCGGAGCCGATTTCTTCTCTTCTTTTTTAGCCGCTGAAGCGGGTGCTGATGAGGCAGGAGCTGCAGGCTGCGTAATATTGCTATTTGCATTACGAATTTTGCTTGCTAGGCTATCCGGTTTATTTTGCGCCCAGGTAGGGGAGGTCGTAGCTGGTGTAGATTGGGCAATAGAATTAACCTTTAAGTCTTCTAAAGGAACCTGGGCAGCCTGAGCATTGTTAGCGGTCGATGACGGTTGTAAGGGCCTGGGGGCCAATTGGGACACCACGCTTTGGATTCGCTTGGTAGCCGCCTCAGCTGAACTGTCAGCAGGTTTAGACAGAACGGGGTTTTGGAACAACAAATTGATGGCGGTACGGTAAATATCACTTTCGCGTTGCTTTTCTTTTTCTTTGGCAATTGCTTTTAACTTATCCGCATGTTTTTCTAGATAAGCTTGCCGCAGGGCAAAAATGGCTCCTGTTGGAGCCATGTCGGATCCCATGCTTAAAAGCACTTGGTTATAAAGGGAACGCTCGCGGATAGCTGGGTCTTCCATGAAGTTATGGACTATATGGTCTTTAATAGGCTTAGTGACTTGCTCTAACTGTTCTGGAGTAAAAATATTAATTATTCCATCGGGGATGCCACTCTGTTTTAAGGTATCATTTATAAAATAAATACAATTACTATTTGCACCTACTGCAGCGTAAATGCCAGGGGTTTCGTATACTTTGTCAATATACTTCCAAGCTTGCCTCCAACCTTCTTGAGTGATTCTGACTTCTTTTTCAACAAATGGATAGTTGTTTTTGAGAAAGCCGCGTCTTGGTTCATTCTCTTCACGTACTTGTCCGGACCAGATCGGCTGTCCGTCTTTTTCGGGATAGTATCCCCACCATTTGATTGTATTGCTGCCATCTTTATCAGGGATACCCAAATACCCATGCCCAGCAGTTCCACCGGAATGGACATGGATAATCATTTTTTGATTGAAGACCAGATCTCTGATTCTTTGGTTAGACTCTAAAGCTTGTTGTAAAAGTGGCTCTAAGGCTTCCCTATTGCTGTGCCTAGCCAAAGCTTCAGCGGGGTTGATGCCGCTATCCCGAGCAGCTTTAATAAACTGTTCCACTTGAGCAATTTGTGCATTTGTTAACGGGGCTAATGGGGCGTTATTGTTGTTGATATTGGTAGGCATAATATAGCCTCCATCAAGCTAGTTCATTTATTATGGTATGTGTTAGAATTTGACTTGGGTATTTAACCAGAAGAGGTCCATAATGTCCATACTCAGAAAGGTTTTTTTTATATCTTCTATCTTGCCAGCACTTTATATAGCCAAATGTGTGTATATCTCCTCATACTATTTCACTGCCGAGTTCGACGCAAAACCGGGCGTATACACCAAAAATATTTTTATGCACGGGCCTAGCGATGAATATGTAATTGATGTTTCTTTTAAAAGTGATAAGAAGCTTACAGTGTACGCGGATCGGGAAGAGAGGGAACGGATACTGACTGGAATTACAGGAAAGGTTGAAATATATTCAAAAGATAAGAAAATACAGGATTGTGAGCTTAAGAAAGAAAAAACAGACAGCTCTATACCCAAGCGTGAGAGAATGGCATGCTGGTTTGATGCAGAACGATTTTCTTCTTATCAAGTGGTGTTCAACCTAAATGACGTACCAGCTGTAAATGAAAAGAGGCTAGGTAAGAATCCAAAAATTCGGGTTGAGTTTCTTCGAAACCCTTCAACGATAAAAGATAGGTATCTTTTAGATTGGGTATTCTTTTGGATTTTTACTTTCATCCCCGGGCTTATGATGTTGGTTTGCATTTTTATCTACATAAAAATTTTTCTAGAAAAAGCTTATAAATATTTTTACAAACTTTTAAAAGCTAAAAACCTTTAAAAAATAAAGCAGAACTTTATTGAAGTTAATTTAATTTGGAGAGCCCCAAATGCCTATATTTAACAGAAAATTGCAAGCTGTTTTATCGCCATTTGTTAAATGGCCAATCTTTTTATTAGGGCTAACTTTCACCAACTCCTATGGATATGCCTTTTGTGTCAGCAATTATTATATAGATCCACATCCCGAGCAAATTCCTGAAATCACTCAGCGATGCTTCCAAAGCATCGCTCTTAACAGTTAAGCTGAAACGGAGACAGAATCTATAGGTGGCGTTATATCGCAAGCGGTACAAATGATAAATTTTCTGGCTGAAGTGTTTAAACAAAACCCAGGCTTAACTGCTACATTATGCTCAAAAATTAGTCTTGAAACTAACCTGCAAGAGAGCATAGTATTGGGAGCTTTACGGCACGCAAACACCTCAGAAAGTTTACAATACTTAAATGATTTTCAAGAAAAAGCAAAAAAAGAACAAGATACCCAAACGTACGAATTGATAAGCACTCTCAAAAAAGATCCGCCTTACGACACCATGACAACGCCGATTATTGATGCTCTTGATTTGGATATGATATGGGCCAGCTTTTTCGCCACGGGAAACGAGGCTTACATTAAGCGTATTGTGTCGGTATCTTTACAGGACCTAGTAAAAGAAGATGCTTTGAATTTAGTGGTAGTCAGTGCCCGTTGGTCTTTAAGAGAAAATATCCGTCAACATACGAAGGTCAGAAAGATATGCGAAGATCTTGTTACCCAAGTCACCAAAGAGCAATCTAAAATTATTGAACTCTTACTAAAGCCTTGAACCAAACTCAGGAAGGCGCTCTCGGCCATTCTTATGGCTTCTTTTGAGCTGCCGCCAACCATCCTTTTCAATAAGTAATAATCCGACCAAGCTACATCATCAGGCAGGCTGATTTGTAGAGCTCTGGCCAATTGGAAAGCTTTTCGTTTTTGGAGGTCTGGCTCCCGCTGCAAAAGCGTCCAAAGGTATATACCCGTTTAACTACTTACAATTACCCATAAATTCAATCCAGAACGATATTACAAATATCTACATAATCCTGTAAGCGTCGCCAACCACGCCAAATCGTAATAACACCCGGCTCCCCATCGTTTTTTCTTGCTAAAAAACCACCCAGCTGAGCAATCCAACGGACAGCTTCTTTTACACTTATAATATACTGAGGTAATTTCGCCGTTTTTTTCACCTTTGAATAAAGAACACGATATTCCATCTTGGTTAAAACACTTGTGCATGCTTCTTCAGGCGTTTCTTCAAGGACATATCTCATCCACAAAATTCGCCAGCCTATTACCGAATTCAAAGCAATATATTTTCGCAGTCTCTCAGCCTGTGCCAAACGGCAATCTTCAACAAGACATCCTGATTTAATAACTTTATGATAAACTTCTATAATCCAACGTTTACGATACCAATCCAGCCCTTGTAACGCATCTGAAAATGTGTTAACGGGGACGTTGGTTAATAGCACCCAGCTTACTCCTTCGATACCTTTAGGCGGGTTTTCTTCAATGGCATAGATTACCCAGCTAGTATGGGGCTCACAATCAACTTCTCGACGGGTTAAATAGCTAGAGGGCACCAAGCATACCTGACTATAATAGATGCTTAATGTCGCCTCACGGGCAACCATTTTGTCATTCTTGCCAATCAGTATCGTTTGTTGTCCAGAACAGGCTACTCGGCTTAAATGGTCTATTAAATTAACGTCTTCATCTTCAAGCTGTCTTGGCTCTGAAGCCCTAATCACATAGTAAGCTTTTTGTTGCTGTAAAGAATTTAACAACAAATAAATATCAGCTTCACGATCGGCAACATGAACCAAATTGAAAGGATTTTGATAACTTAGGAATTTCATGGGACTAGAATTAATTTGATGGGGATGCTTATCAATCTGCCATTTATCGAATGAGTCAATTGCGCAATTTCGAGGAAAATATTGGAACATTTAAGCCCCAATTGCGACAAAAATTCAGAATGATTGGAGGTTAAAAGTTTCAAAGATTCTTGCAGAATCACTATCATCAGCCTTATCAAGCCAGTATTTTAGCCGGCAATAGGGATAAGCTTGCAATAGCACTGCTATGTGAATGAAAAGATATGTGCCAACAAATCACCCATAATTTCATAGCCAAATCTGTCTACTTAGAAAGCCGCCTTGAGGCAGTTTTACAAGATCTCGACAAGGCTCATAACGAAATTTCACAAGAACCCATGAGATATCGAGTAGCAGCCATTGGTATTCTAAATAAAGAATTGTCAGAAATGCCTAGGGTATTGCGTCATATGATGGCTTCTTATTCTTCATAACAAGCCACCAACAATTGGCTACCGTAAGTGAAAAAAAGGGATCCCTGAGGATCCCATGAGATCCCTCACTTGCGGCAACGAGATGCAAGAGGATATCTGGGGCACCGTGTGCCGGTGTGCCTTAAATTTAACTGGCTTTTTTAGGCATATTTTTGGGCATATACAAATCGGTAATCGTTCCCTCAAAAACTTCTGCCGCTAAACATAAGCTTTCGGACAGGGTCGGATGTGGATGAATGGTAAGACCTAAGTCTTCCGCTTCAACAGCCATCTCGATAGCCAAAGCCATCTCCCCAATCAACTCGCCTGCATGAGGACCAACAATACCAGCTCCCAACACGCGTTTGGTTGCAGGATTAAACAATATTTTGGTTAAGCCTTCGGTGCGACCAACGCTCATAGCACGACCCGAAGCCGCCCAAGGAAAAACGCCTTTTTCATAAACAATATTATTTTTCTTGGCTTCAATCTCCGTTAAACCCACCCAGGCCACTTCAGGATCGGTATAAGCCACGCTGGGTATGCACTTGGGTTCAAAGAAATGATGTAAGCCTGCAATCACTTCTGCAGCCACGCGGCCCTCAGGTATGGCTTTATGAGCCAGCATGGGCATGCCTGCTACATCTCCAATAGCAAAAATATGAGGGATATTGGTTCTTTGTTGTTTATCAACTGGAATAAAACCGCGTTCATCGACCTGAACTCCGGCCTTTTCAGCAGCAACTAATTTTCCATTGGGAGCGCGTCCCACTGCTGAAAGTATTTTATCAAAATAAGGTGAATCTACTTTTGAGTCACCGGCAAAATCTACTTTTAGCCCTTTCTTCTCAGCCACCACCGCTGTTACTTTGGTATTTAATAAAATATGTTCGTAACGCGCTTGTAAACGCTTTTGCAAAGGTGCGACTAAATCTTTGTCGACACCTGGCAATAAAGATTCAGTCACTTCCACCACCGATACTTTAGAACCCAAAGCATGGTATACCGTAGCCATTTCAAGACCGATAATACCGCCACCAATGACCAGCAATCGTTTAGGAATATCCGCAAGTTCCAAAGCACCGGTAGAATCCATCACCCGAGCATCATCCGGCAAGAAAGGCAGTTTCACAGGACGTGAACCAACGGCAATAATGGCGTATTCAAATTTAACAGTTTTGCTGCCAGACTGACCAACAATGCTGACGGTATGAGCGGAAGTAAAAGTGGCTTTGCCCTGGAACACTTCAACTTTGCGTTGTTTGGCTAAGGCCTTGAGACCCCCGGTTAAACCTTGGATCACGCTATCTTTTTTAGCGCGAATTTTATTGATATCAATTTTGGGAATACCAAAATCTAAGCCATGCAAGCTCATCGCTTTTGCTTCTTCTAATACTTCTGCCATATGCAGCAACGTCTTAGAAGGAATACAGCCGACGTTTAAGCAAACACCGCCTAAAACGTCCAGCTCGTCGACCAAAGCCACTTCAAGACCCAAATCTGCCAGACGAAAGGCTGCGGTATAGCCACCGGGACCTGCGCCTAAAACAATGACTTTTTTCTGAATTTCCAAGATTTTCTCCTTAAAGCAACAGCCTGCGAACATCACTCAATTGCTTGGCAAAAAAGCTCATAAAACGCGCGGCTTCTGCGCCATCAATGACGCGGTGATCATAAGATAAAGACAAAGGCAACATCAATTTAGGGCTGGCCGTGGCTTGAAGATTTGCCATCATCATGCGTATTTGAGATTTAGAGACACCCAAGATGGCCACTTCTGGCGCATTGATAATTGGGGTAAAAGCCATGCCACCAATGCCACCTAGGCTTGATATGGTAAAACAACCGCCTTGCATATCAAGAGCTGTCAATAAACCATTGCGGGCTTTGGTACTCACTTTGCCAAGCTCTTCTGATAAATCAATCAAACCTTTCTGATCGACATCACGAATAACCGGTACCACCAAGCCATTGGGGGTATCGACTGCAATACCAATATGGAAATATTTTTTCAAGATCAATTCTGTGCCAGTACTATCAAGAGAGGCATTAAAATTGGGATAGGCTTTTAAAGCACTGACAGCCGCCTTCATTAAAAAACCTAACAGAGTAAACTTTAAGCCTGATTTTTCAAGCGCCACTTGCTGCTCTTTGCGAAACGCTTCAAGCTCGGTGATATCCGCTTCTTCAAAATGCGTCACATGTGGAATGCTCACCCAATTGCGGTGTAAGTTTGCACCTGAAAGCTTTTTAATGCGCGAGAGGGACTTGACTTCTGTTGGCCCAAATTTATTGAAATCAATAGCAGTTGCAGGTGCAATGGCCAAATTTAAAGAACCCGTGTTTGCAGAACCACTTTCTAAGCGCTCACGCACAAAACCTTCGACATCATTTTTTTGTATCCGACCTTTAGGCCCTGTGCTCTCAACGACTTGTAAATCAACGCCCAATTCGCGAGCAAATCTGCGCACACCTGGGCCTGCATAAACTTCGGTTGCAGGGCTCAGGCTCTCTTCTTTCACCACTTCAGAGTGCCCTGTGCTGGTGATCACTTCGGCAACAGCCAGTTTTGCTGGTTCTTTTTTGCCAGAGGCAACGCTTAATGAAGCGACCATGCCTACAGGCTCTAATACCAATAAAATATCATGTTGACCGACTTTATCACCCATTTTGATATGAATGGCTTGAATGACACCGGCACTGGGGCAAGGGATCTCCATGGTCGCTTTATCGGTTTCTAAAGTGACCAAGCCGGTATCTTTAGCAACGCTATCGCCCTCTTTAACCAAAATCTCAATGACGGGTACTTTGTTGGGAGTACCAATATCTGGCACGCGGACTTCTATAGTCATAACAATTTCCTTTATAAAGATTCAGGATTAGCTTTTTCACTATCAATGTGGTATTTCTGCATCGCTTTTACAACCACGTCTGCATGAATCAGTTTGGCATCGGCCAAAGCTTTCAAAGCTGTCACCACAATGTGGTGCCGATCTACTTCAAAGAAATCCCGCAATTTTTTTCGGCTATCGCTGCGACCAAAGCCATTGGTTCCCAGAACATAATAAGGCTGTTCAATATATGGCCTTAATTGTTCAGCATAAGATTTCATATAATCCGTTGCTGCAATAACAGGGCCACTGACACCTTTCAGGCATTGAGTCACATATGGCGTCTTGGGTGGATCTAACGGATGTAATCGATTCCAGCGGTCGAAATCTAAGCCTTCACGACCCAACTCATTGAAGCTGGTCACACTCCAAACGTTGGCAGCAATTTGGTAGTCTTGTTCTAAGATCAGCGCTGCAGCTTCGACTTCTCGTAAAATTGTCCCACTGCCCAACAACTCAACTTTTTTGGTTGATTTTTTAAGAGTAGATTCTTGTAGCCGATACAACCCTTTGATGATGCCTGCTACCACTTGATCGTCTTCCGGTATGGCCGGATGACTGTAATTTTCATTCATCACCGTGATGTAATAAAACACGGCTTCTTTATCTTGATACATGCGTTTCAAACCGTCTTGAATAATAACGGCTAATTCGTAAGCATAAGTCGGATCATAGCTACGACAATTTGGAATGGTATTGGCTAAAATATGGCTGTGGCCATCTTCATGTTGCAAACCTTCACCATTTAAAGTGGTACGCCCAGCCGTTGCACCAATCAAAAATCCACGTGCTCGAGAGTCCCCGGCAGCCCAAGCTAAATCACCAATGCGTTGAAAGCCAAACATAGAATAATAAATATAAAAAGGAATGGTAATGAGATTGTGACTGCTGTAAGACGTCGCAGCGGCAAGCCAAGCTGCAAATGCACCGGCTTCATTTAAGCCTTCTTGAAGGATTTGGCCATTAAGAGCTTCTTTGTAATACATGATCTGCTCAGCATCGACAGGCTGATAGGTTTGTCCTTTAGGCGAATATATCCCCAGTTGTCGAAATAATCCTTCCATACCAAAAGTACGCGCTTCATCTGGCACAATGGGTACCACGCGCGCGCCTATCTGACTATCCTTACACAAAATATTTAATAACCGCACAAAAGCCATGGTGGTTGAAAAACTGCGCTCTTGGCTGGCTTGCAGAACTGATTTAAAAGCCTCAAGCGTGGGCATGGTTAAAGTTTCATCTGCAGCAGCACGGCGTTTGGGTAGACTGCCACCTAAAGATCTACGCCTTTCTTTTAAATATTGAACCTCCGGGCTGTCAGCTCCTGGATGATAAAATGAAGCATTTAAAGCTTGCTCATCACTAAGGGGCAATTTAAAACGATCTCGAAATATTTTTAATTCTTCACTGGCCATTTTTTTAGCATTGTGTGCCGTATTTAAAGCCTCACCGGCAGTACCCAAACCAAAACCTTTGACTGTTTTAGCTAAAATAACCGTAGGCTGACCTTTGTGATTTATCGCTGTTTTGTAAGCTGCATAAACTTTTTCCGGACAATGGCCACCTCGTTGAAGGGCTGCTAAGTCCGCATCCGATAAATTCGCGACTCGTTGTTTTAATTCAGGATATTTACCAAAAAAATGTTCCCGAAGATAAGCACCACCTTTAGCAGCACAATTCTGATATTCTCCGTCAACGGTTTCTTCCATCAATTTTAATAAAAGGCCGTCTTTGTCCGCAGCCAATAAGGGATCCCAATTCGAACCCCAAACAACTTTAATAACCTTCCAGCCTGCACCGACAAAGATGCCTTCAAGCTCTTGAATAATTTTGCCATTACCGCGAACTGGGCCATCAAGTCTTTGAAGATTACAATTGACAACAAAAATAATATTATCCAGCCCCTCTTGAGCTGCAACTCGCAATACACCCGTCGATTCTGGTTCATCCATTTCACCATCACCACAAAAGCACCAAACTTTGCGATCTTCTGTGGTTTTTAAACCGCGATTTTGCAAATATTTCATAAATCGGGCTTGATAAATGGCTTGTAATGGACCCAGGCCCATCGAGACCGTTGGAAATTGCCAGTACTCTGGCATCAGCCAGGGATGCGGATAAGAAGATAAACCTTGGCCATCTACTTCTTGACGAAAATTTTCCAACTGGTTTTCGCTCAAGACCCCTTCTAAAAATGAACGCGCATAAATACCAGGAGAAGAATGGCCCTGAATAAAGACCAGATCACCACCATGATGCTCAGTTTCTGCATGCCAAAAATGGTTAAAACCCACTTCATAAAGGGTTGCAGCAGATGCGAAAGTGCCAATATGGCCACCTAAATCTGGATCTTGTTTACCTGCGCGGACCACCATAACCGCTGCATTCCAACGCACCAATGCCTGTAAACGCTCTTCAATCTGTGCATCTCCTGGCAAACTCTCTTGTTGGCCAATGGCTAAAGTATTTTTATAGGGCGTATGAATAGGTGCTCTGGGTAAACAACCGGCTTGATGAGCAAAACTTTGTAGTTTTCCAAGAATAAATTCTGCGCGATCTTTGCCCGCAGCATGCAAAATAGACTGCCAGGCATCTAACCATTCTTGGGTTTCTTTAGGATCGTTATCGTACGTCATCAATCACTACTCAATTGATAAATGGTTAAGTTCAGTTTTTAAAAACAGCCAATCAAAAGCTGGACCCGGATCCGTTTTGCGCCCTGGAGCAATATCACTATGGCCAACAATGCGCTCTTTTGTAATCAAAGGATAAGCATTTTGTAGTAATTTAATTAACTTTGCAAGTGCTTTGTATTGGGCTTGGGTGTAAGGTATCTCATCTGTACCTTCTAATTCAATGCCAATGGAAAAATCGTTGCAGGCAACACGACCCTGAAAAGCTGAAACTCCCGCATGCCAGGCCATATTGTTAAAAGAAACGTATTGGACAATTTCTCCGCCGCGCCGCACCAAACAATGGGCTGAAACCATATGGCCGGCAATCAACTCAAAATAGGGATGTTCAGCTGGATTTAAACTGTTGGTGAATAGCGCATCTATGGCTGAACCGCCAAATTCTCCTGGTGGCAAGCTAATGCCATGCACCACCAAAAGCTCAATAGGCATATTTTCAGGGCGCAGCTCCCAATTAGGCGAATTTACCTGAGTCACTCCTTCTAAAAAGCCGGTTGCTAGATTCAGTTTAATAGTATTAATGAGTTAAGCTCCCGACATTTTTACAAGCTGAATTAATGAACGCTAAAATTAACCTCGTAAATAGCCCCTGCACCTTCCATTTTAAAAGCCTGCTCATGTAAGTGATGCTTGGGTTTCATCTCAATGGGTGGCGCATCTTTTAATTTTGTCGGCCCCCAGCGCTTTACCAGCCTACCTTTATGGTTCTTAAGCTGTACTTCCACGCAGCCTAAAAGGTTATCAGGATCCCAGGGTGGATTCTCTTGACGCATAAAAGAAATCAAGACTTCGATCTCTTCGCCTTCTTGTAAGCTATCTTGCCAAAGTAGCTTATCTTTAGCTGCCTCCAAATTGTTGGATAACCAATGTAATGGCTCCATAGGTACACGATTGAGCCCAGCTCGTTTCTTATTCGAGTAAGAAGTAATACTAAAGTACAAATCATCCCCTGATTTTTCCGAGGTTCTTTCAGCTTGGATACTTACCAGCTTCAGTACTACTGGCAATTCTTTGGCTTCAACTGAAAGTCCCAGCAAGCTGAGTCCAAAAACTAAGAACAGTGGGGCTTTCAAAAACCTTGTTAACATATTTCACTCCTTGAATCAAAACATTGTAGCCGGATTAAATAACTTCATGAAACACAAATTGTCTGTCCAGCTTAGAAGCCAACTCATTCCATCACGTGAACTTCACTCGGTTTTTCTAGTTTAGCGCCTTTAAACAACAATAATAGCGGTATCATACAGATAAAGACTGTCATCATCATCGAATAAGTATCCATAGCCGCCATCATTTGAGATTGTAGAAATAGCTCATTGGCCAATATGGGAATAGCTGTCTTGAGATCGCCACCCAAGATAAACACATAATCTTTCAAAGCTTGGCTATATTCATTGATAAAGCCACCAACTAAATTCCAATGTATTTGACCATGACGTGCGTAATAAGTCATCACCACCGATATACCCGCAGAGGAACCTAAAGTTCGCATCAAACTGAATAACCCCGCAGCTTCGGCCAAATATCGCTTATCAATGCTCGCTAAAGCAACCACTGAAAGCGGCACATAAATAAAGCCCAAACCGATGCCTTGCAACAAAGTGGGCGCAATAATGGTGAAATGATTCATTTCTAATGCATATTGTGCACAACCATAAGTGCCAGCTGCGTTTAAAAAAAGCCCAAAGCCTATCATTTGAGCAGGACTAAATTTACTGATCAATTTCCCTGCAGTACTCATACCAAACATGCTGGCTAAACCACGGGGAGCCATTAAAAGGCCAACCACGAAAGCTGGATATTGAAAAAGCGTGTCCAGCATAATGGGTTGTAAGGTCATAGAACCATACATACCAATACCCATGACAGCCATAATCAAGCTTGCGGTTAAAAAGTTTCTGTCTTTAAAAATTCCCAAATTAAACAAAGGATTAGTTTTATTGTATAAATAGCGAATCACAAAACCTGCAAAGCCAAAAACCGTAAAAATACATACCCATATTATTAAAGAAGACTGTAACCAATCTTCTTGGTTACCTCTATCTAAAACAAATTGCAAAGAACCAATCCCTAAAGCCAACAACAGAAATCCTGGCCAATCTAAAAGACGATTGCGGAGCTCCGTTACGGGCAAATACTTCCAAACTAAAAAACAAGAAAAGATCCCAACGGGTAAATTGATATAAAAATTCCAACGCCAATTTAAATATTCTGTTAAATAGCCGCCAAGAGTTGGGCCAATAATGGGGCCTACTGTGATCCCTGTACCCCAAATCGCCATTGCTTTACCCCGCTCTGCTAAGGGATAGGTATCTACTAAAATTGCTTGCGACAAAGGCACCAAAGCTGCACCAAAAATACCTTGCAAAATTCGAAACACCACCATCATCCCAATATTTTCAGCAATACCACACAGTGCCGATGCAGTTGTAAAACCAATAATGGCAAACATGAGATAACGTTTACGGCCTAGAACATCCGAAAAATATCCAGTCAATGGCATACAAATAGCGGAGGCAACTAAATAACTAGTTAGTACCCAACTGATTTGATCAGGGGTCGCACCAAAATTACCCTGCATATCGGGTAAGGCAACATTGACAATCGTGGTATCTAAAACCTGCATCAAAGTCGCACTCATGACAGCACAGGTAATCAACAAGCGTTGTTGCGACGTTAAGTGTTCATTGCTCATCAGGTTTACTATGCAAATCAACCGTCACAACAGCACTGGTGCCTATTCTCAATGGAAACTTAAGGTTGGGATTTTTGACACGGATTTTCACCGGTACGCGCTGGGTAACCTTCACCCAGTTACCGCTGGCATTTTGAGGGGGCAATAAAGCAAAAGCTGTACCGGTATTCGGGCTAATACTTTCAACATAACCTTGAAAAGTTAAATCAGGATACATGTCAATGCTGATCTCAGCTTTTTGTCCGACACGAATATCAACAATTTGAGTTTCTTTAAAGTTGGCATCAATCCAAAAATAACTTGAATTGATAAAAGAACAAAGTGACTCACCCGGTTGCACGACCTTCCCCACCTCGGCATTTAATTCAGAGATAAAACCGTTACTCGGCGACAATATTTGAGTATATTTTAAATTAAGTTCAGCTTCAGCAACATCAGCAAGAGCTGCTTTAATTTTTGGATTATTATTGCCTGGGGTTCCATAATTTTTTTCAGCCTGCACCAATTGTGCTTTCGAGACCGCCAGAGCCGCTTGGGCAGTTTTGAGTGCCGCAACCGCATTATCTTCCTCAGCTTTTGATAAAAACTTTTTCCCCACCAATTGCTCAATGCGAGGAGTGTTTAAAGCGGTTTTTTCCAAATCAGCAAGGTGAACATTCACCAAAGCTTTTGCGGCATCTACAGCTGCTGCATCAGCAGCAACCATCTGCTTTGCAAGCTCAAGTTCAGCTTTTGCTTTATTTAAAGCCACTGAAAATGGCAAAGACTCTACTTCAAACAATATTTGACCTTTTACAACCGCCTGATGATCATCGACTAGAACATGAACAATCTTACCTGAAACCTGGGATGCCAGTGCAGTCGTATGAGCATTCACATAAGCATTATCCGTACTTTGATAACGCATATAGTAGTAAATAGCCGCAGCCAGCACCCCCGCTGCCAAGACGCAACCGAGATAAAACCAGGGATTTTTAAGATTATTCTTCAGCATATCTTGTATATTCATACTTTAATTTTCAGATCCAATTTTCAAGAAAACCTAATAGAACTGACCTATTAACAGTTCTACAATAAAATAAAAGGAGCCTATTTACTTAAAAGTATAATTGAAACCAGTGTTATTTACGGAAATATTTGGAGAAATTCTTCAAAAAGTCTATCGAAAGAGAGATCAGATAGCTATTAGGTCGCAAGATTTAGCTCTCCTTAAAAAGCAAAGCCAACTTTATGAATCTTTGAAAATCTAGAAAATTTATATTACAAATCTCCAAATCTTTAAATGCTCAGCCTATTGATCCTATCGCTATAATTTTGAGCACAGCAAGCATTCTAACCAAACATTGTTGTATCTTTCACAAGAATTTCATAATACAGCTGATTTATAAGCTTTCCTTTAGAAAGCTATCGCTGCACAGTTGACGAACGGCATCATCATAAGCTTCAATACACCTCAGAGATAGTCATTCCATTTAGATTTTATCTGGAGCATCCATGCTCCAGCCCCTTCGGGCTGACGTGGAAAATTGCTCCAGGCAATTTTTTATCTGGAGCATCCATGCTCCAGCCCCTTCGGGCTGACGTGGAAAATTGCTCCAGGCAATTTTTTAGGCGTTGTTGAGCACCAGGCATGCCATTCAACATCACGGCTTAAACTCCAAACTAAAAGGAGTCTATTTATTAAAACATCAACCTCGAAGATCACTTTAATAATGCAAAAGTCTTCTCTTAAAAAAAATATTTTTCCTCTGTTACTCTGTTTGGTGGGTTTTCCTCAAATCAGCGAAACTATTTATGGACCTATACTGCCAAGTTTAAGCCAAGGTCTGGCAATCAGCGAAGCACAATCTCAGCTAACCCTCAGTTTTTATTTTATTGGCTTTGCCATCGGTGTTTTATATTGGGGATTGCGAGCTGACAGACTCGGGCGAAGATCTTCCATGCTACAAGGGCTGTTGTACTACTTTGTGGGTAGTTTGTTTTGCCTGCTATCCCCTTCCCTGGACTTGCTATTGGTCAGCCGTATGATTCAAGCATTTGGCGCCAGTGTCGGCTCGGTTATTACCATGACCATATTGCGTGATTTGTATCAAGATCAAGATAGGCACCGGGTATTTTCTATCCTCGGAACTGCGATTTCTTGCACCCCTGCTATCGGCCAAGTTCTGGGTGGAGTTATTGATGAATATGCGGGATACAAAGGGGTTTTTTATGGGCTCTGCACCCTGGCCATTGTGATGTGGCTCTGGGCCTTTTTATACTTGCCTGAAACCAAACCAGCACAACTGCTGGAACAAAAGCCACCACGGCCTTGGCCCCTATTTCTGAAAATGCTCACCGATACAAAAGTACTTACTTTCAGTTTCATTATTGGAGCGGGCAATGCCATGTTATTTGGCTTCTTTGGCGAGAGCCCCTTTATATTTAAAAATATTTTTAATATCAACCCGGCACATTATGGAATAGCCGGTATTTTTGTAGCAATAGCCGGCATCATAGGCTCGCAATATTCAAGATATCTTTTAAAAAAACAGGTGAATGCTTTAAACATTATTAAAAAAGGCATCAATATTGCAGTCATATTTAGTCTGATTTATGCTTTGTACATGAATTCACCCTATTACCATATAGGATTTTTTATCCTTATCATCATGCCACTATTGGGAGCCCTTGGCATGATTATGCCGAATTGTTTGAGCATAGGCTTAGAAAGCTATCAAAAGAGCCTGGGCGCAGCAGGAGCATTTTTTGGCTTGATGTATTATAGCGTTCTGAGTATCATGATGTTTCTTTTAACATTACTGCCAGAGAACCCACATACCAAACTCGCGATTTATTTTGTAGGTTTGTCTCTTGCTGTAAAGCTTGCTGCTTTCAAGATCCAGAATAAGTAAGACTAGCAAAATATACTTATAGGGCCAATCGGCGCCTTTCTGGACGCTGAAACCGGTGAGCGTCTTTACTTGGTGACAAAAGACTTGTTCTTTGTTATTCTCAAAAGCTGTTCACCAATATTTTTACTGAGTCTAAGGAAAATATATGAAACTTTATTATTCTAAAGGTGCTTGCTCACTTGCTGTGCGGATTGCCATCCATGAAATGGGTATTCCCTGCGAGTTCGAAGCTGTTAATTTAAAAACCAAACAAACGGAATCAGGCCAAGATTTTTATAAAATAACTGCCAAGGGTGCAGTGCCTGCTTTGTTGCTGGATAATCAAGAAGTATTAACCGAAAATGCGGTTATTCAACAGTATTTGGCTGATAGCCATCAAGCCAAACGATTGCTACCACCGGTCGGTGATTTTAACCGTTACCGTGTAGCCGAATGGTTAAATTTTATCAGCACCGAGCTGCATAAAGGTTGTTCAGCTTTATTTTTCAGCGAAGTTCCAGAAGCAACCAAAGAAAAAGTTTTTATGCCTGCCTTAATCAATAAATTAAAATTTGTCGACCAACACTTAAGTACTCATCAATTTTTATTGGGCAATGAGTTCACCTTGCCCGATGGCTATTTATTCGTTATTCTACGCTGGCTTAGGACTTTTAAATTGGATATCAGCAACCTATCTGCTTTATCGCTTTATTTCTCAGAACTTGGTAAACGAGCTAGTATTCAAAAATCTTTGCAAGAGGAAGGTTTAATTTAAACTTCATCCGCCCCAATATCTTCATTCCAGATTTTTGGGTGTTTAACAATAAACTGATTCATCAGCTCAAGACACGGAATTCTGGTAGACATCAGCTGAATGGCGATCAGCATTCTCCAAATGGGCAGTGAAAAAACCTTCCCTGATATGCTAAAAGATCTTTTTAACATTTTCCCGGCTGTTTAACTTGATACATTATTTCTTTACTTTATTTGGTAATTTATTTTGGCATGACAGTCACTTCTATGGGATCTGTCATAACATTGTTACCATCCACTTCCACATGACCTACCATCACGTACTTACCAGTTTTCGCAGTTTCTGGAAAAGTAAAATCTTCTTTATATTCTGAATTACCTTTACCTTTCAAAATCGCACCATCTAAACGGCCTTGTTGAGGGGTGCAATGTGGTCCAAATTCAGCAGGGCAGGCATGCAGATTTAAATGAGGAACCTCTAGGCCACCTATTAATTTCCATTCAACAGGGAAAGTCTGGACTAATTTTACTGAAACGGGAGGTTTGGTGATCCAAACTAACGATAAACCTAATTTTTTTTGTTCTTCTGAACTTAACATATCTAATGCATGCGAGATTGAAGCTCCTAAAAAAAGCCCGCCCAGAAGACATGCACCCCATTTACCTAAAGAATGTCTCAATTTCATAACGATTTCCCGATCCTCATAATGTGATTTACATCAATTATAATTTATCTCCTTACTTAGTCAAAAAACTTATCCCTATCGAGAGTGACCTATTAACTGCAGCCACAGGGCTATCTGATAGGAAATAGAAATTCTTTAAAATCCATATATTGACATAAGCTGGATTTTTTAAGGATTTTAAAAAAAGTGAATGATTTCAATTGATTAAAATTTTTTATAGAACAGCCCTAACCCTAAGACGCCTTTAAAAAATATAAATTAAATTTATGTTATTATTCGTCTTTGACCTAAAGCGTTTTAGCACAGGCCAACAGAACGAACGCCATAGAACGCTGCTGGCTTATTTTGGCACCTTATCCCCTCTACTTTGTTATGGGCTGAAATCACTTTTATAAGGATCCCCGCATGACTTTGGCTGATTCCACAATGCCTCGTTTATTAAAAATCGTCGATTATCATCACCCGCTGCTGCGTCAAGTGATGCCCCCCGTAGATTTTCCCTTAACTTCTGAAGATAAACATATCATTCTCGATATGAAATATTCTATTCAGAGAGAGCAGCTGCAAAAAGCTGAGGCGCCTTGGGATACAGCGGTTGGAATGGCTGCCAATCAATGGGGCATTCCTAAACGTATTTTTCTTTTTTGCCCTAGTTCTGATACTAGTCATGCACTTGAAGTCATCATCAATCCAAGTTACCTTCCTCTTCATCATGTTGAGAATCCACCGGCCATTGATGAAGAATGGGAAGCATGCTTCTCTGTGCCTTTAGCCACTGGAAACGTTCAGCGCTATACCCATATTCTGGCAACCTATCAAGATGAACAAGGCCAGACGCTTACCCGTGAGCTTTCCGGTTGGCCCGCACGCGTTTGGCAACATGAAAATGACCATTTAAACGGTATTCTGTACGAGGATGAACAAGCCGGCAAATGTATTCAAAAAGAAAGTTTTTCTTCTAAAGAGGAAGTCTTGAATTTTAGAAGTAAAAAGCGGGAACCTGCTTCTCAGTAAAAATCACAGCTTCTACCGATAAACCTTTTCACCATCCTTATGGTGAGTGATATTATAAATCGTATTTTAGGATCCACTAGGAATCATCCCCTATTCTAAACCAGAAATAAACTCGTTCAAATTGCTGAGTGCTTGCTAACTTATAGTAAGCTCTCAAAGATATAAATGCATTTGGCTTGTCTGTTTTATGTTTTTCTTTTCACTTCAAGCCAAAGTAGCCAAGGAGCACTGATCTGCGTAAAAGAAAGAAGCAAACTAAGAAACACTCATCTCTTAGCCTGCTCGAGCGAACCTTAACTTAAATATAGCCGTATATAATTCCTGATTCTTACTGCCTCCTCGTAAGGCACGGCAAGCGAGGAAAGCAATCGCTGCCCCGCCTCAGCAATATACCCCTTATATTGCCATAAGAAATTAAAACTCCCTTTTTTTTGGCTAGGTGGCGTCGCCCCCTTAAAAAAAGGAATTAAGGTTGGTTTAGAAACACCCTGGCCATAACCCAAGCCTAGCTGACCCTCATAGTTACGCCCCCAAGCATAAACCTGATTTTGTCCTTGAGAGTTTTGAACCAAAATGACTTTGCTAGAGCCACTTGAACAGAACTTCAGCAGTTTAAGCCCGACTTTTATTTTACAATTTTTATTAATCAATCGATAATAATTTAAAGCTTGGTTAGCTTTGTTGTAATAACTCCGAGATGTTCTTTTTATTGTTGCAATTTCATTTGGTGGTAAAAAACTTAAATAATGGATGATTAAGTCTTCACTTAAGTTGGCATGGCTTGTAGAAGGAGAGCCGTGGGCTTCAAAAGAAGGGTTTGAACTTGCAGGTGCACCAGAAGAAGATGTTTCATTGAAATTCTTGATCATAATAGCCTCGGAAACGATTTATAACCTCTAATGTATTAATTTGATAACAACAAAGCAACAGTGGAGATCAAGAAATAGCCAGTAAGCAGCCTATTTTAAGACTGATTCCAGGCGAGCCTTTGCATTATGGGCAAAACCGCGGTAAGGCTGAATTGTACAAGCGTTTGTAAGATTTAGAAGTAAAATTTGGCGAGCGATTTAAGCCCCACAAAGCTAATTTTTGTAGATAAAACATAATTTTAGCTGGTGAATGCTCGGGGTAGATCTGTCCACTGTGTAGTATAAGCGGGGCTTGATCTATCTCTTTTCATACTCCAGGGCTTATCAAAGCCTTCGGCAGCAAATCTTAAACTGCCCTTACCATAACGTTGATTGATACCATCTAAAGATTTCATCAGCAATGAAGAACGATCCGAGTCTTGATCAAAAAAATCTAACTGTGACTCAAAATTTGGAACCATATCTAAAAAAACTACGCCAAGTTTCTTATATCGCCAGTTGTTTCTAAAAATCTTTTTTAAGGCTGCCTCACCATAAGCTAATAATTGTGCTGTATGCTGCATCGGTATAGGCAGCTTCACAAGCTCTGACTCGGCTGTTCGCCCCTCAGTACCTTTTTGACAACCATAAACCCAGACTTGAAAAGCTGTTGTGACTGAGCCTTGAGCACGCATTTTTTCTGCAGCTCGACTGATATGATAAGCCAAAGATTGCCTCAACTCCAAGAAACTTTCTACACTTTTTCCAAAAGATCGTGAGGAAATAATTTGTTTTTTATCTTCGACCTCTAAGCTAAATGCCCTGCAGCTCTGTCCATTAAGCTCAGCGACTGTGCGTGCCAGCACCACTCCAAATTTCTTTTTGATAGCGCTGATATTTTGTTGTCGCAGCTCTTCAGCGTTGTATATATTCAAAGCATTAAGCTGAGCAGCCCAGCGACGCCCTATACCCCATAGTTCCCCAACTAATATTTGGCTTAAAATAAAGGGCACAATTTCAGGGATCAGGACACAGAGCCCATCTCCTTTTTTTCCCATGGCATTGGCAACCTTAGCCAAAGTCTTAGTAGCGCCAATACCAACCGAGGTCGGAATACCGGTCCATTGTTTAATGGTTTTTTTTAGGGTATGTGCATAAGCATAGAGATCATCTATTTTAAATCCATGCAAATCCAAAAAAGCTTCATCGATAGAATAGTTTTCAAGTTTAGGGGCTAAAACGGACAACGACTGCATAATACGCTTTGACATATCGCCGTATAAAGCGTAATTGGATGAAAAAACCTGAATTTTAAATTGCTTTACTAAATCTTTAATTTGAAAATAAGGCTGAGCCATCGTAATGCCAAGTTTTTTAACTTCATTTGAGCGTGCTATGACGCAGCCATCATTATTGGAAAGCACCAAAACAGGCTTGCCTTCTAGATCTGGCCTAAAAACCCGCTCACATGACACGTAAAAATTATTGCAGTCTACTAAAGCGTACACAGTGCTAAAGCACTTTTCGAATAATGCTAGATAGGACACCCCAGATTTCTGCAGGATCTGGCATTGCGGAAATAATTGGCGGCTGGTTTTTAGGAAAAGCTTGTAAAACAGGTTGCGAGTTACTTAAACCAAGCTTACGCAAACAAATTTCACCGTTGATGACAATCAATATTAAAGAACCTGTTACTGGATTGAGCGAACGATCCACAACCAATAAATCATTTTCTAAAATTCCCAGCTCTGCCATAGAAGAGCCTGAAACCTTAAAATAAAAAGTCGCTGAAGGGTTGGCGACTAGATACCGATTTAAATCTAAAGGATTTTCAATATAATCGTCAGCTGGCGAAGCAAAGCCTGTGGAAATACAAGATACCAAAAGTGGAGTGTCCATATTAACCTTAAATTGAGCTGCATCCTTGTGATCCTCGCCGAGGGAAGCGAAATGATAAACCATAGGCTAAACTCACAGTTTGATTATCGTACGTTATTCAAAAGAGTATCTCATAGAGGATTGGTTTATGCAAAACTTCGTAGCAGCTCTGGCCGCCGTGGCTTGGATAATACCTCAGATAATAATATACCGTTATTTTTTTGCTAGGCTAGCAGAGCTGCTCCACGATTAGTTAGTTACTAAATTTAATAACTGCCTCCTTAATCATAAGTGGATCTTCAGCCCAGAAACTATCTGCTCCCTTTTTAAGAATATTCCAGAACGAAAAATCCCCCATCATTTAAGAAAATCTCAAGGCAGCCAGCAATTTATTTAAATGATTCCCCTCTTTTGGACTCTGCATGGACATTACTATAAATGAAAGGCTGTTTATCATAGAGTTGCTGATACTCTTTGATTAAAGCCGGATCACGAGTCATTAAACGGGTTTCTCTGATAACTCTGGGAGTTGCAGCCCAAATTTGCGAACCCAGAGCTCCAACGGCACTTTTCACATCGGTTGAATCACTTATTTTAGCGCCGACTACTTGAAATTCTATATTTACATTTTGTAGTTTTAATACTTCATAGATAACCGCTTCTTGGTATTTTATATGGGGTTGTTCTGACACAAAGATAATTTTTTTAACATCCAGATGCCGAGATAACCATTGACACAAATCGATCACTGTCGTTGCCGTGGTAGGCCTTGAAAGCGTGCCGGCTTTGGTATCAATAATCTCTGTTGGCAGTTTATTGGCTAAGGCAGAATTTTTATAAGCCTGTTTCATTAAATGAGTTTCCATTAAATCTGCAAGTTCTGCAATATGATAGTTTTTAGCAATGGCTAACAACTCAGCTTGATCACCGTCGATCCCTAGGGCTGCCGGACGTTGCCCCGTGAGCAAAATTAAATAATGAGCCTTTAAACCTCGCTGATTCACCAATGTAGCAGCATAATCTAGGCGTGATTGCATATTTTTAAAAGTAGAACCTAAAATACACAATACATCGGGGTTAGTCATCTCAGGCTTAATTTCATCTATCAGCCCCAATTGTTGGCAAGCCTGGATAATTTCAGCTGGATTATCTTTCATCCAAGCTGCAGGCTTAACCTGCCAACGTTCCTGCTGACCACTGCGGATAGTCAAATGCGCTTGAGTCATTGCTGCAAACTGAAGCACATCTTGCAAAACTTCATCAGGATATTTCCTAGTGGGGAATTTGCGGCTCAATGACTCCTCAGATCCTAGAGCTTGAGATTTTTTTAATAACAGTTCTAAAGCTTGCTGTTGAGTTTCATGTTTAAAACCATAATAGGGAAGCGTATCGAGCAAGGAGCTGGGTTGAATGGCGGCATTTTTTGGACAATAACAACCTAGCACAACAACTAAGCTGAGAACCACTAGGCTTAAAAATAAATTTTTTCTGTTTATCGGCTTTAAATATTGAGATCCACTCATGGGCTGCCTCCATAAATTTTAGTGAGAAAACAATGGAAAACCTAGGATAACATATTAAGGACGAAAACTTTTCAATATACAAGCCAGCCCCACTCAAGCACATTATAAACTGGCTTTTAGCCTTGGCAACACTCTAGTCTGCTCACTGTTTTTGTTGTCAACTTCGGCGCTAGGCTGATGGATCAGGAGCTCCTTTAAGCCTTTTTTCATCCAAGCTTGGAATTCATAAAATGTTTTGGGGTGTAATCTGGCCATCGAGTGATAAACTCGAGATTGAATGCCATTTGTGTGGTTAAATAAAAAGTCTGGCATCATAACAATTTCAACCCATGGAAAATCAGGCATAGCTTTGGGGGTTTTTCTGGCTTTTAAAATATACTCACTAACTTTAGGATATAGTGTATTAATCTCCCCATCAAAACGACAGACTTGGTCAACCACAGCAATGGGCAGTTCTACTACTTGCAAGCCACCAACCGGTGTTTTAAGTTTTTCAGCATAATCAAGAAAGGTATTGATAAAAGCTTTTATTTTCAGCAGCTCTGGACTTAAACCTAAAGCCTTAAATAAACCCTCTAAATGCCCTTTTAGATCCTGTGTCCTTGCATTGTAATTATTTAAAAAATAAAATATGGAACTACTGCCATCATTGGTGGCATTGCCAAACAAGGATGCATTAAACCAATCCCAATGTGAGATATCAGAACGAGGATGTGAGATAAACTCCGATTGATGCTGATGTTTATATTTATCGATATCCGGCGCACGGCTTGGCCAATATTCATTCAGCATATTGCGTTGTATGATGCCGATATCCCCTGATTGTTCAGCCTCCAACTTATACATCGCTTGCATCACCAAACGTAACAATAAAACTTGCTGAGTGAAACCCGTATACAAGGTTATTTTTAAATTTTTAGGATCATCAACACATTGTACAACTCGCTCGCGGTACAAGACATCCGGTATAGCTAAATATCGACTGAGATCTTTATATTTTTCCTTCATAGCTGTTAATTCATAGCCGGGCAAGCTGAGCAAAGCTTCGCTTTGAGTCTGCAGATCAGCCGTTGTGGAATAGGTTTTATTTTTAAGCTTGGTGGCCGGAAACAGGGTTAAATAATTGCGACTTAGCTTAACAGCAGCATGGGGCAAACTTGGCCGTAACAAGCTTGGTTGCAATTGGTTGACGCTCTGCTGCACCCGCACATAGGATACGCCTATTTTAAGGGCCGCTAAAATATCAGCGTCATCGATCAAGCGAGCCACTTCTAAAGATTTTGGCTCAACCTTGGCACCGGCTTGAATTAAATTATGGATGACGGTCAACTGACGGCTGCTGACAGCCCAAGTTAAAGCACTATAATTTTGCTGATCAGTGAGCTTTAAATCAGCTCCCAACTGGATTAAAACTGCGGCGGTTTTAAGGCGGCCAACTTTTATTGCTGTCATCAAAGGGGTTCGACCTTTGTAGCCGGCTTTATCGATCAAGGAGGCTGTCAGGCTAAACTCACGGAACACCGAAATTGCCGCTAGATTGCCTAAATCGACTGCATAATCAAAAATACTCTGGTTAAACAGATCGGTGGCTAATATATCTAGTCCTTGACTGCGCAACCAAGGGATCAGCTCGAAAAATCCATAGGCAGCGGCAACCAAAATTAAATTTCTACCCGCGGAATCACGATGGGCTAATACTTTTTTTAAGTCTTCTACTGAAAAAATCCCCAAAACAAATTCAACCACAGCCCGATCCCCTGAAGAAATAGCAGCCGTTATCAGGTTCATGCCAGCTTTGTTTTCAAGCAAAGAAAATTCGGCCCATTGTTGTTCTGGCAATAGGGTTAAAAATAATTTAACAGACTTTTCTAAGCCCCGTTCAGCAGACAATATCAGCGCATCTCGTACGGCATTTTGATAAGCTATTGGAGAGCTGCATTTTAAAAGCTTAGCTGCTTGTAAAATAATATAAGCCAGCTTAACCGGCACAAATTTATCATCCTCCATAAATAAATTATTTGGGATTAATGATGAAAATGCGTTCTCTCCTTGATAGGAAACGGCTAACAGCTGGCTAAATTCTTCAGCTCCCAGGTATTCCAATAAAGCTTGCACAGCACTCTCTTGTCTGCTGGCAATTAAGCTTAAAAGCATACTGACATTCAACTGTTGATAACTCTGACTATCGAAAGAACGTATGCGTCTAACCTGGACAGACAATAGTTTACAAACCAAACCAGAATCGTCCCCCCAGAGACTTGCTTCAATTAAATTTTGCCCATGCCTACCATTAAAATTTAAAACCTTCAAGAGTTCAGCTTCCGTTAAAGCCTCAAACAGCTTTTGGGCAATTTCATATAAACCCTTCTTGTTCAAAAGACCGGGCAATAGCTTAGCCATAAAATCCAGATATTCTGTAGGCTGGATCAGCCTTAAAGATGGTAAGGCCGTTATAATGTGGTTTAAAGCCCAGAGTGACTCGTTATCAATGATACTATCGATAATCAGCCCGTAACCACAATAGGTGGTCAATAGGCTTAAAAGCGCAGAATCAGTCACTTTATTTAATATTCTTACATTCAAAATGTTCATTTCCGACTTGTATAAAGTCGCATTTAAAGTCGCATGATAGGCAAAAGCCAAACTTTTGATGTAGTCTGGATAATGCTCCGGGTTATTTAGCTGTGTTTCAAGATGACTTAAAATAAGCTCAAAGCCTTGCTGGCTTATATTATAATGATGAAAAATACTGGCATTATGTTGCTGATCCGACAGCAATACTTGAGTTAACAGTGAGATCGGGATTGTATTCAAAATGATGGTCAAATCAGAAAGCTCACCCATGCAGTCCTGGAGATTTTTCTTAATAATTTGAATATAAATATTTGGTTGAGACTTTTTAACTGGCTCTAATAAGGATATCAAATAAGGGAAGATGGTTTTATTTTTATTTTTGAGCCCCGCTGCTAAAATTTGATGACAATTGCTGGTTGCTTGATCTAATGCAAGTATTTGTTTTTTTAAAGGCAACTCTGCATAAATTCTTTGCACCGTTGCCAGAGGAGCAACTTCACAGGCATCTGCAAATGCCTGGCTCATCGAAGAGACAAACAAAGCTGGCTTCAGCAATTTTAAACGCTGGCAGGATGAAAAAACCGCTTCAAAAACCTCCCCGTCGCTGTTGCTGAATACACAGTTCCATATGGTTGTTTTATAAGGACCTGAAAGCTTATCGCTTGAAAAATACTCAACCAAATGGTCTTCTGAAGCCAGCTTAAGCATATTTACAATGGTATGGCTAGGCTGACTTAAAGCTGCAAAAAATTCCTTTTGAACGCTGGTAGATATTCTGTCTGCTTCACGACCAGGCGACTTATTAAGCTCTTGAACAATGACGGAGGGTAATAGGGAGTCATAACCAGATATGGAATCTCTCAGCAGAACCCTACCATTAAAACCTTCATTTAATGTTATATTTAAAAAATCCTGTAACCTATGAGCACCAACCTCTTCAAGTATGCATTCCAAAAAGTATTTAGTCGTTTCTGCCTGGCTATTATTATATCGGTCACTTGTACATGCCAATGCCACCTTAAAACCTATAGCCAATATTTTAAGATAGCGAGCCTGGTTATTTTTTTCGTGGTTTTTCAGCCAGTTGAATAAAAACCCTTGTACCTCAAAGTTTTTATTAAAGCGAATGGCGGAAATCAGAGTTTCACAGCCGCGAATATTCCAGCCTTCACACATATTGATAAGTTCAGAGCTTGAATGCTTATCTATAAATAAGGCCAAATCGTTGACTGTGAATTTTTTTAAGTCTTGAGCACATTTAAAAAGATAGCCCATACTGTAAAGCTCAGGATCCCGCTCTTTTATTTGAGCAACACAGGAAAATAAATATTTAAAAATTACATCATCTTTGTTCAACATAGCCCTGCTAAAAATGCATTCATGGGCGCCATTATAAAAAACTGTGGTGTCAATTTTAAAAAGAGATAACCAATTCTCTTTGCCTGCAGCATCTAAAATGCGGCTGATAATTTTTAAATCGCTAAATTTTGCGGCCTCATAAAGCATCAATCTTAAAATATCTAAGTAATAGGCAGGCTGTGTTTTTGCCAAAGGGGCCAGCGCTTTCAATATGATTTCAATAGCGTTAATCTGGGTAGCTTTGATCATTTTCGTTATATATGAATCGGATCCTCTAAAGCGCGGCACAAAGAACAGCTGCATCAATTCTTGTTCAGCGCATGATTTCAATATCAGATCCATCAGCTTAAGATCAGTACAGAGAGCCGCATTTATTATAAGATTGTGAGCAACAGCTAAATAAACATACCGATGGCTTGTCTGAAAATTTTCAACCAGCTCAAATAGTCGATTTAACATGTCTGTCTGTTTATGTTGACCAGCGGTATCAATAATTGTCGTATTATAGTCAAATTTAAGGGTTAATTTGCGGATTAACTCTTCAGCATTGGCAGCCTCAGTTAAAGAATTGAACAGAACCAGATTGCCAGTTTGGGCTGAAAATATAAAGAGCTCCTGCTCGAAAAAAGCATAGTCTTCCGGCTTGGTTTTTTTGATATTTTCAGAAACTTTGACCAGCGCTTGAGTGATGGCTGTATCGTTTAACTTCAATAATGCTGTCAAATTGCGCTCTTGATATTGCTTCTTAAACAAGATAAGCTTAGCCAAAACATCGAGCTGAGTATTTTCTAATATATACAACAGAACTGGTATATTCTTATCGTCGATTGATTTATTGAACAGTTGCTCGACAAAACTATAGTATAAAATGGGTTGACTGCTGTGTAAGGGTTGCAAAAACTGATAAATTCTTAAGATCAGATCGAAATCCTTCGCCATATTCGACAAAATTTCATTACGGTAATAGAAGAAGCTTTCCGACCTATTTTGAAACAAATGCTCAGCAAACTTCAGTCTATCCACCAAAGGTAGCAGCTTGCTCACAGCCTCTAATGAGCCTTGTTTTATTGCTCTCAATAATAGAAGCAGGGCCAGGGCTTGGGATTGCTCAGAATGATGAGCCTTTAAACGCTGAGCTGCATCAAAAAATGTTTTTTCCAGCAAGACTTTCATCAGATCTGAAAAAAGATAACTTTTTTGATACAAGCTATTGGCTTCAGTTAATAAAACAACCAGGCTATCGCCTGATACATCTTGTAAAAATAAAGCAACCGACTTTTGCTTATCATTTAAAACAGCGTCTTTGAAGAGTTCAACAACGATACTCGCATAAGCGCCCGCTTTAATATCATCTGTTCGCTTGGCAGCTTCAAGGATGGTAGCAAGCAGGGGGTCACCATCTTCGTAATACCCTAGGGCTGCAATAGCACTCTTAAAATGCTCAAAATGCAAATCTGAATTTTTTTCTCGATACAAGCCCAATAGCTGAAAAAGATAGGGCAACAGATGCATGTTTTTCTTTTTTAATAAGGGGTTTGCGGCGGTTTTAATGGCAAGATTTAATATTTGCCCTATAAGAGCAGGCGAAGCTACTAATTCTTGCTCGGCAGCAAGAGTGATCAATTCATCAAAAAATGCATATTGTCTATGTTCAATAGAGCCTTTCAAAACATCTTGTAGTATATGGCTATACTGAGAGCTTGGCACTGCAAATAATTCACGCGCCCTGGCCATATAGTGCTGACACAATTCAGGCTTTTTGCTCAAGCTAAAAAACGCGGTTAAACCTTGATTATTTTCAATTGAAAAATACTGAGTCAAACGGCTTTGATCGGCGTCTTTTACCAACAATTCCATACATGATACGGCTGAGTTTGCCGCTGCCTCTAAAAAAAGCTTGCTTAGGATGGTGTTAATCTGCTGCGGGGTTTTAGCATATTTTAGCAGTGCATCAATACACAACCTTAAGGCTTTGATATTTTTGTTTTGGGCCAATAAATAAATGGCTGAAGGATCAGCAATCTTGCCGGCCTCGCTGGCCTGTAAAACTTCTGGCAATATATCTTCATAAGCCATGATAAATGTATTTGCCATCCAATCATCGCGAAAATTCGACACACTTAATGACTCGGCAAACAAATGTGCTAGACAAGAAAAAAACAAAGACTGATTTCCCAAGCCAATTATCTTAAGAAGTTCATTATAAAACATCAAAAAAGATTTTGAGCCATCCACAAGCCGCCTGGGATCTTTTATACACTCCTCTTTCGCTAGATATCTTTTATTTTCCTCGATAATTCTATATAAAAACTGCAGCCCGACTGAATCAACCATATAGTTTAAAAGCTCAACCGACACTTCCCAAGCTGCGGCCCTTAAGCAAGCCTCGACAAAACTTTCATAAAAAATTTCGTTCTCAGCTTTAAGGCTTAAAGCTGTAGCTAAATATTTTTTAACGATGGCAATATGGCCTTTATTTAAAAGCACAGCTAAATAATTGCTAGCACTGTATCCTTCAGGGATCATCACAGCGATTAAATTTTCAGGCGCCACTTCCTTTACAATGAGATCCAGATGCTGGACATCACCATATTTAACTGTATATTCTAATAATCTCTTTAAAAATGCTGCTTTTTCTGGTATTCTCTTTAAAAATGCTGCTTTTTCTGGGCCAAAAGTTCTGACTTTGGCTAAGAGCTGATGGTAATTGGCAACGCTGGCAAATTTACAAAAGAAATGTGCATTAAAACCGCTAAAACAGAAGAATTTTATTAAAGCCGTTTCGTCCATGTCATGGATAATATTTTTAAAAACCCCTTCGAATATTGTATTTTTAAAATCGGGGTTTTTGATAAATAGTGGGTGCTTTTTTAGGAAATTATCGATATTTACATTTAAAGTAACATGATTTAAAAGCATAAACTGCATGAGGGTCGAGAGAGCTTGATGATTCTGTTGCTGTTCTGTATCCTTGATAAGCGTCGAAAAGAAATCGTAATAGATAGAGGGATGGCCATGGGCTTTTATCTGCACGTTATCAAGCTGGAGCTTCAATTGAGCCAAAAGGCTATTGAGCTGGATCACATTGTCTTCTTTAATAGCAGCGCGTAACTGTTCTAGCATGGTCTTATTCCGGATAGGTTATTAAGGTGGCATGTATACTAGCATTGATTATTTTGAATTGCAAGTTTGTAGACTTAAAAATAGCCTTAAAAAGGCGGTGATTCACCCTTTAAAGTTAATGCTGCACTGCTCCAATAGCTAATTTTTGATAAAGCTCCACGAACTTCTGTCGCTTGAGGTTCATCGTTCATCATCAAACGATGCCATACACCAAAAAACTATCTTAAAGATCTGCTAATTATAAGCTTTTAGCGACTTTATTTTAAAGTCGCGATAAAATTTTGGTTTTTTCATAAGGCCTATCATCTTCTTCTAAATCTTTTAAATCGGCTTGTTTTCGGACTAACAGCGGTTTGTTATTTAAATTGAGTGCGGGAGTAAATGTTTTGCTTGGCTGCTCAGGAATTTGACAATCATTCGCATTGAAGCGGTTATTGTCTGCAGGCAATAGCCTGTTTGCGGTTTTACCCCGATATGTTTTAAAGGGGTTTATCGAGCAGGTAAACCGAAAATAGGTTCGTTTACTCTGGAATTCATCGGGCTCATGGGGGTTATTGATCACCCAACCCAGTCGTGCCCGAAAACAAAGTGATTTTGAGCCAATGGTATAGGGCAATACCGCATAATATTCCCATCTTTTTTGGCCATTTTTAAGGTTGACTTCAATATATCTTAAGCCGCCACTGCTGTAATCACCGACATATTGATCTTTGACGTATGCCTGCTCTATAACCTGGCTATAGCTGGCAATATCTGACTGATAAAAACCCAGAACTCGATACTTAAAATTATTCAGTGAATTTCGAATCATGATCCAATGAAATTTCGCTAAAAAACCGCATGGGTTCCAACCATAACGGGCATTGCGCTCTTGATTGGCAGCATCCCCCCAAATCCCATCATTGTCTGCATTATCATACCAGCTGAGCCAAGTAGGAAGCTTAGTAGCCTCTGGGTGGGTTAACAAATATACAGCCACCAAAGGAAAACCCAGCCCATTTAACAGCAGGTTGCCAGTGCCGAGAGCCAAGGCACAGTTGATTCTAAAAATATGTACCCATGAACTGGGCTTTAATAACCAGCGCAAAGCTTGGCCCAAATAATTTTGAGCTTGAAACAGCGTTTTTTTCATAATTTTTGCCATTATCCCCTATAATATTAAGAGCTGGGATTTAATTAGCTTATCATACTGCGAGAACTCTTTCCAATAAGGAAACCTTTAAATCAGCGGCTCCCGCTCAAACGAGACATACTTAAATTTGAAGTTACTCCTAAGCAAGGCATAAAAAGGCCTACTTCCTACTGGAAGCTAATTTTTTCATTAAATTTCAAATCAAGGCTGCTAGTTCTA
>Ga0302227_10000030_pt1 | contig 153084 bp, 99 predicted proteins | sample II_Palsa_N1_1_FD_193525 | JGI IMG/M metagenome (GOLD analysis project Ga0302227, IMG submission 193525) | Peat permafrost microbial communities from Stordalen Mire near Abisko, Sweden - II_Palsa_N1_1 | ecosystem: Environmental > Terrestrial > Soil > Palsa > Peat permafrost | place: Sweden... | reverse complement strand
TGCAAGGAAGGAAGGATAGGTAACAACTTTTTTTATTTTTTTATTTTTTTTATTTCTTCCTTTATTTATGGATCAGTTTGTTATAGCGAGAGGGGCAACAGAGAAAGGGGGGAGACCCAATTCTTGTCTGATTTCTTTCCTGGTGGCAATGGGATCGTTCTCGAATCGAGTGAGCAGGTCAGCCACTAGATCAAATCTAAGTACCTGGGCAATCTCGACAGGAGTGAAGTTGCCAACACCGTACTTTGCGATGTGCTTGAGGTTCAAGTCTTTGTTGTCTCTGAACGCAATCATGGCCTTGATGGCTGGCAAATTGTTGGAGCTGGCAGCCCCCCAGAGTGGAGTGGTGCCCTCGAAGTCATCCACCGCAGTGATATCCACGCGTTCGTCCTCGAGCAGGATCCTCCAATGAACAGGGTTGCTTGCGACCCAGGTGGAGAGACAGGCAAGGTAAACAGGCGAGTGTTCATCCAGTCCTGTTCTAGCGTTGCGAGTCTTCCTGTTCACATCCATCCCGGGCTGGGCGAGTAGAATTTTCAACGTCTCTCCCTGATCATCGACACAGAGGGCACCGTGAAGGGCAGTATGTCCGTGATTCCCTCTGCTGTTTATGTCATAATCAGGATGATCTTGGAGAAACTTCCTGGCAACATCAACGCTTTGATGATCATCAGGGTTGACGATTTCCATGTAGAGATCAGGTTTCCATGACGGCGGGACAGCGTAGGACATCTTGACGTATGTCGTTGGTGTGTAGGCAAGGACAGCGAGTGAGGACATGCAAGTAACGAGGAGAAGAGGATAGAAAAAGACGAAGAGGAATCCGACGAAAGAAGGAAGGAAGGAAGGAAGTATGTTGAGGAAAGAATATTTTTTTCTTTTTTTGGAACTCTCTCTATTTATCGTCAACACGAGGAAGAAAAAAACAACACAAGTCATTTGAAAAGCAGGTTTTGAACTTTTGTGAGAGAAAAGAAAAAAATTTTTTTTGTGACTTTATTTTATTTCATTTCATTTTTTTAATATTCATTGCGCAGCAAGGGATCGGAAAGCCGGTTCTGAATTTTTGTGAGGGATATTCTGCTTCATGAATCCCATGGCACGATGACACAAGATCATTTGTAGTTCCATGGGGAGTTTCTTGGTCATGTTGAAGAAGCGAAGGGCAGCAGTACATGATTCCATATCCGAAACGAGTGCAGGATCAAGAGCAAGAGACGATGATGATTTAAGTTGGAGAAGATCATCACATAGGAACACAATCAAGGCGTACATGTCGGCTGCGAGCTCAGCTGCGCACCCCAGGTCCGCCCTCATCTCATGACGTGTTCGTTCGGGGTCGGCGGTAAATTGGGCGATGAGGGGTTGGACTTTTGGGTCTATCTCTAGTTCCACACCGTCATAGGCATCCACTGTGCGTCGACTTTGATCCATGACATCTCCCAAATTTCGACCGCTTAGTATAAGACGACGAACGCATCCTAGTGGTTCCTTGCCCCATTGAGGCTTGGCAACGACCCGCAATGGACTGCATCCAACCCATGGGCAAAATGTGGTATCGACACGAGGATCGTTCAACAGAACTTCAAGTGTGTCCTGGTTGCCGTAAAGACATGCACTTTCGAAAGGAGTCGCTCCACCAGGGACCGCATAATTGACATCCATGTCAGGATGGGTCAGAAGAAGTTTAACTATCTCAGCACGCTTACAGTGCACCGCATAGTGAAGAGGCGTCCAGGATGCAATCATGTGCCCATTGATGTTCAGTTCTGAGTGATTTTTCAAAAAGGTGGCCACATCAACAGTGTTGCCCTCTTGTATCAGAAACATCAATCTACGCTCTACAGTAAGCACCGGAAGATGACCTGCCATCTTATATATATTTGTTTTTGGAGGGAGAGAAAGAAAGAAGAAAGAAGAAAGGAGGGAAATGAAATGAAGTGAAGTGAAAGTGATTTTATTTTTTTTTTATTTTTTCATTCAACACATGCACACTTTTTTCTCCTTCTCTTTTTATTCTTTCTTTTTTTTCTTCCTTTCCCTTTTTTTAAAGAAAGAAAAAATATTTTGTGTTGGTGTGTGCATCAACGACAATGACGACGACGAAGCGCATCATGTTGGGTGAGAGGGGCGGTGTCTTTACTGCCATCGAGAAGGACGATGTTCAACTACTCAGAGAAAAGTTGTCCCTGCCAACGTCGTCACCACATTATATAAACCCAAACAGTCGCTCGGATAACTCTTATGGAAAGACGATTCTGAGCTTGGCCTGTACACACAATGCTATCAAGTGTGTCGAATATCTTCTGGCACATCCCGATATCAATGTCAACGGGCCTGACAGTCATCATCGTTCGACCCCATTTATGGATTCATGCGCAAGTGCACGAAAATCTGTGGTTGCCTTGCTTCTGAAGGATGCACGAGTGGACACAGCCATGCGAGATGATTACGGCTGCAGTGCCATGTGGTGGTGCCTGCTAAATAAAGCTCGTGGTGATGAGATAGATGATGTTGCAGAATATTTCATCGCCAGTGGCAGAGATCTGGGCTCTTTTTCTACACCAGCATTCACCATGCTCTACAGCGGAAGCATCCATGATATGTGGCAGAACGAGAAGGTGGATTCAAAGTTCCGAGTTACCCCACGAATGAAAGACATACTGGATCGATTGGCCCTCAACCCTAACAAATTACGCCAAGAATTGCGAATCAAGCATGGTTTCAGTCAACAGGATGCCACTGACTTGTTTGCCTCCGTCGTTTTCCTCTGTGATGGACTTCTCACCTTCAACACCCATGCCATCACCACCTGTGGGACACCCTTCTTCTTTCTCATCATGAAAAAGTTACCCATGGAACTCCAGATGATCATCTGCCATCGCGTTTACGGCTCACCCAAAGACAGTATCCCCTCCCACAACTCCGAACCCGCCTTCCAACGGTTAGCAAAGTTCTTCAGAACCACCACTACAACAAAAAGTAAATAACTTTGTTTTTTTTTAATTTAAACAAGAGAAGTCGTGTTGTTTCTTTTCTTTTTTTTTCTTTTTTTTTCTTTTTTTTCTTTCTCTCCATCTTGTTTTTTACTCCTTTCACTTTTTTTTCTTTATTTATTATTTTTTCTTGGACATCCATCATCATAATCATCATCTCCTCTTCGCACACAAAGCACACAATGTCAGAAGACCTTGTCACAGAGGCCATGATGATGGATGACGTTCAGTTGCTCAAGGTGCAGATAAAAGAGTCACCATCACCTTCACCACTTTTACACATCAATGGGAAATCCATGCTCAGCCTAGCTTGCAGCATGTGCGCTTACCACTGTGTTCAATTTCTCCTGAGTCTGCCTGGAATCAATGTCAATGAGAGAGATACGGATTATTGGAATATAGGATCCACACCCTTCATGCAAGCCATCAGCCAAGACGACCCCTCTCTGTTTCGAATGTTTCTGGCAGATGACCGAGTGAATACAACCGCAGTGGACGATAGGGGTCGCAGTGGTTTCTGGAGTTGCGTGCGATATTACATAAAGGACAAAAACAACTTAAAAGAATACGCAGAGCTCTTGATTGCCAGTGGCAGAGACCTCGGAGATCTCGACAAAAAGGCCATCACTTTGACTTATGCAGGAAGCATTCATGACATGAGGTTGAAACCAAATGACCCGATGAGATGGGGTCTACCTGAAGACATGAAAGAACTTCTCGATCAGCTGGTGGCCCATCCCTCCAAATTGCGTTATGAATTACGCATCAAACATGGTTTCAGTGAACAGTATATCACTGAACTGTTTGCTACGGTTATCTTTCTCTGTGACGACCTCCTCATCCTCCTCCAACAACAACCCAACCTGCATGCTACCGATTCCGCCTCTACTGCCGCTGCTGCCTCCTCGAGTCGTTTCTTTCTAATCATGAAACGACTGCCCATGGAACTTCAGATGGTTCTTTGCCACCGAGTCTACCAATCATCCAAGGACAGCATCCCCTCCCACAAATCAGAGCCAGCCTTCCAAGCCCTTGCTGCCGCTTACCAAATAAGAAAATGAATGAATGAACAACAACCTCCCTTTTTTTCCCCCCCCCCAAAAAAATATGTACGCATCTATTATCTTTTTTTTGTCTTCGTTCCTTTCTTTCCTTCCTTTCTTTCTTTCTTTCTCCTTCCTTTCCTTTTTCTTCTTTTGTGTTCCTGTCGACATGACCTCTTCAACTCCCTTGCTTAAACGACGCTTTGTGCAGGTGGGAGAGACACCTGGCGACAATGAAGGCACCTTCTCTGTGCTCCAGTTCAACACCCTGGCCGACTGCAATGCGACCACTTCAGCCTTCCCCAAAGTCCCAGAAGAATTCCTTGACTGGAAAAAAAGGGTGCAACCTCTCCTCGACGAAATCTTCGGGTACGACGCGGACTTCATCTGTCTTCAAGAAGTCGACCCGAAAACGATTGACTTCATCAAAGACTTCATCAACTACCACTTGCGCAGACCCGGACGCAGGCTCTATAGCATGACTTACATCCTCAAGAGGGATGGACGCGAAGGCATTCTCCTTTTATACAAGGAAAAATTCTACATGAGAGCCCAGAGAACACTGGATCACGCCATCTACAGCGGCATATCCACAAACTTTCAAGGGAATCAGAAGTCCACCATCTGCCATTTCCATTTTGCCGACAACGACAACGAGAACGACTTGCATTATAGCTCCATCACCATCGCTGTCACCCACCTCAAGTCGAAGGCAGGATTCGAGAAAAGACGACTGTTCCAGGGCAAGACCATTGTGGGCACCCTTGGGGACACAACCATCGCCGGATATCCTATCATCATTGCAGGAGACTTTAACGCCGAGCCTGACGAGGAGGTCATGGAAGAATTCACCCATGCTGGGTTCAAGAGTGCCTACTGCATCGGAGGAAGGCACCCAGACTTCACTTCTTTCAAGTACAAGGAAGACCGCGAGCAACTGCGCACCATTGATTACATCCTTCACAACCAAGAGGCCCGACCCATCGAAATCCTCGAGATTCCTGACAAGAGAAGACTCCAGGGACACGATGGAACTTCTGCGGACCACATTGGATTACCATCGGCCACTTACCCGTCCGACCATGTTGCTCTTTTTTCGCGATTCGCGTATCAAAAGGGACAGGCACTCTCCTCTTCTTCTTCGTAATTGTTTTTTTGGGATGAAAAATAAAAAATGAAAAAAAATGAAAAAAAAGTTATATGTGGCACACTCTCCCCCTTTTTCAAATTTATTGACCATCCAACTTGATCACAATGATCAATACTACAATGAACAGTGAGAGAAAAACACAGATGGCAACAGTGGCGCGAAGTAACCCAAGTCGGTGGTCCATGAGTCTCAATGTCCTGCTAGCATTTTCAACGTTCTCTTCAACGTGTCGCATGGAATCACTTCCATGTTTAATGACATCTCGCTGGTTGTGTAAGTCGTGCATGATGTTGTTGCCAACCTCTTCAGTATCCAGTGCCACTATTTGAATCTGTTTCAATCGATCAGTGGATGTCTGCATCCTTTCGTTGGCAGTAAGCAAGCGCTCCCTGTCTACTGTTGATGACGACGATGAGGATGAGGAGGGATGTGACATCTTTTTTTTCAAAAAATGGCCTGCAAGAAAAAAGAGATAGAGAGAGAGTGAAGGAAGGAAGGAAGGAAGGAAGGAAGGAGAAGTTGTTTTTTTTTCTTGATTTTTTTCATTCGTTTTGTTGTTGTTGTTGTTCGCACACACATTTTATCATCATTATAATTATTCTGAAGCGGCAGATATGGTGGTAGTGGCGACGGCGGCAAGGAGCTGCTGATAACATTTCTCAGCCTCTGCTTTTCCTTTAGCAGCAGCAGTACCCTTGTGCTTGCGTGTAGTTCCATTCCATTCATGAAACTCGTCGAGCATTCTCCAAAATGAGTTGTTAATCACTTCTGAAATGACCTCCTTGGGTATATCCCACATCGACACGTCCGTGCTGTCATTATATAGATAAATCTCCTTGGAATCCAAGTTCTCAAACTTTCCCACAATGGCAACCTCGCTTCCATCGACAGTCATGGTGACAGTCATGGTGCCAGTTATCAACAATGTTTCGGTCCATTCGATGGTGAAGGTGCGGTTGAGATACATGTTTTTAGGGGGGAGGGTGGAGGAGGGAGAAGGAGTGTATGTCACGATTTGTTTATGAAAGGGAAAGGAATCAAAAAAATGCCCATAAAGTTCCACCTCTTTTTTTTGGTTTCTTCTTTTTTTTCTTCTTCATCCCCCATTCAACTTCTCCTTCTCTTCATTTTTTCTTTCTTTCTTTCTTTCTTTTCTTTCTTTCTTTTTTTTCTCTCTCTGTCATGGAATCAATTGCCAAAGTCGAAAGTGTCGCTGGTGCTGGTGGTGATGATGTGGTGGTTGCTGTGGCGGAAAACAAAAAGTACCTTTATGAATGTCCAGACAACTACGAGGAGAGTGACGATTCACCGACTGTCTTTTTGGCCGGAGGGATCACTGGATGTCCTGACTGGCAGACCGATATCAAGACTCGACTCTTGGAAACTTGCCCTGGGCTGTTCCTCTTCAACCCACGCAGGGCTACCTTTGACGTGAACGACGAGAATGCGTTCGACATTCAGGTCACCTGGGAACACAGACATCTCAAGAAAGCCCGCTGCATCCTCTTTTGGTTTCCATGTGAAACCTTGTGTCCCATCACTCTTCTGGAAATTGGGAAGTGGATGGTCCTCGCCCCGCTTGAAAACAAGCACTTGATTGTCGGATGTCACCCCAAGTACACCCGACGCAAGGACGTGCAGCTCCAACTCAATCTCCAGTTTGGGCGTCACGTTCAGGTCCACTCCAGTTTGGATGAAATCTTCCGTGAAGTGAGGCATGTGTACGACAGCGACACCAATATCAACATCAACCCTCTCACCCCAAGTTACCAACACAAGCAACAACACTGGAGAGTGAACTCGTATGGCTTCATTGAAGAGTGACAAAAAGAACAATAAAAAAATAGTGAAGAAGGAGAAAGGAAATGAAAAAAGAATTGATCAAAAAAAAAATTTTTTTTCTCTCACTCTTTTTTTGTTTTATGCAACTATGTGGCCTACATACATATCGTTTTTTGTCAACTGTTCAGCACATCCAAATGTCGTTGTTGTTATTATTTGTTGTTGTTATTGGGAGCAACGATGAGGATGAGGTGCGTGATGGGCAGCTGACCACTGAACTCGTAGTCCAAAGTGTGGTACTGGTCTCGAGTATCACCGGCCTTAAACTGGGCACACAGAGCACGAAAGACCTTAAACTGGTCCGTTGGATGGAGATTCTTGATGAACCTGTCAAAGTAGCCATCCTTCGCGCAAAAATTAAAGGTCATCGTCTTGGTGCGCGCCACAGGTGGGCTGCCAGGTTCGACGTTGCCCTCAAGAAGTCTGCGATTTGTAAACACCACCAGCTCGACCTCCCTGTTGACATGTCTCAACATCGATTGAGCCAAATCCCAGTGCTCCATGTCCGTCATCATTTTTTTTGATGCGAGAGAGAAAGAAAAAAAAGAAGGAAGGAAGGAAAGAAAAGAAAGAAAAAAGAAAGGAAGGAAGAAAGAAGTAAGAATAAAGTCAATCTTTTTTCTTTATCTTCTTCTTTCATTGTGTCTTGGCGAGATTTTGAAAGGCGGGCTCAGAATCTTTTGTGAGAATAATGTCTTGGTTGCAGTCAACGAGGAGATTGCAGAGCAACATTTGGAGTTCCATTGGCAAGCACGTTGTTATCTTGAAGAAACGAAGTGTTTTCCTGTCACTCCCAGAAAGAGCAGTAGTAGTAAATTGCCAGAAGCCATGATCAACAGCCCGAGGAGAAAGGTATTCATCACAGAGGAACACGATCAACGCAAAGGTCTTGGCGGCTCTCGCCGCTGAGATTCCAAGCTCAATGCGCAACTTCGTCGCAGTCTGGTTGGGTTTGGCCTCAAATTCATTTATGAGACTGGTGATTTCAGGGAAACCCTTGATAGCAGCCTGTGTTGAGGGAGTGCGGTCGTTGGTCTTGCACTTGGCATGGATGTTGATTTTCCTCCCGGAAGCAAGGATCCACTTGACGATGAGGAGGTTACCACTCTGTGCAGTCACAAAGAGTGGGGTCATGCCATTGACGCGGGGTCGGTCAATATCAATCCTGGAGTCCTATACCAGGAGCTTGGCTACTTCAACGTGGTTCTGCTGGCAGGCGATGTAAAACGGCGAGGTCCCATCGTCGTTGGGCTTGTTGGGGTTGACTCGTTCATCACTGAGAAGGAATTGGATGACCTCGAACCTGCCATAAGAGCACGCGACGTAGAAGGGTGTGTAGTTGCCGTTCATTGCGCACATGACGTCGACGGTAGTGATGCTAGAGAGGTACCTGATAATGTCAATATGACCGCGCTCACAGGCAACATAGAAGGGGGTGCCGTGATTGTCAAGGGGTGTGTTGAGGCCAATCCTCCCATCCTTGACCAGAAGTTGAACCACTTCAAGGTGACCCTTCTCACAGGCGATGAAGAGAGGGGTGGCGCCTTTATCAGTTCTGGTGTTGACCCTGACCCTGGCATCGGCCAGGAGTAGTTTAACGATGTTGACGAAGCCTGTTTGACAAGCCACGAAAAAAGGGGATAACTTCTGAGAGTACTGAGTCTTGTTGACATCGATTCTGTCGTCCTCCAATAAGAGTCGGACGACGTCATACTGGCCTTTCTCGCAGGCGACATAGAACGGGGTGGCCTTGGAAACATCCACGCGCACATCATTCATGAGAATTTTTACAACCTCCGTGTGGCCCTCTTGACAGGCGATGTAGAAGGGGGTGGAGTCCCCTCTCACCATCTTGTTCACATCAACGCGCGGGTCGGTCATGAGATATTTAACCACTTCAAGATGACCATTTTCACATGCAAGATAGAAGGAAGTGGCCCCGTTGCATCAACGGCATTCACGTCAAGACACTTTACACGTTCCACCAGTAATTGGACCACCTTCATGTATCCAAGACGGCAGGCGTAATGATAAAGATGCTGACAATTGAACTCATCCAGTATGTCACTGACCTTCAATAGCTCAGCCAGCAGTTCATGATCTCCAACGCGCACTGCCTGCAGCAGTTGTTTCTCTAGTGACATGTCTTGGAGGGTAGACTTCTCACCGTCAGTAACATCACCATCCCTCTCTGTCTCTTGGATCTTTGTGGTCACATCACCACCACCACCAGGACCATAAATCATACGAGTCACTTGCGCGAACATGATAATCGCGAACTCTTTTTTTTGTGAAAAAAAGTAGGAGAGCAAATGAATGTTTTTTTTGTTGTTGTTGAAGGTTTTTTTTTGAAAAAAAATATTTATTTATTTATTTATTTAATCATTCAACTCAACTGACACCACGATAAATAACGAATAGTGCAATCATGAAAAGAGCCATGTTCAAGATGTACACCAGCTCACTTGGTTCAATGATGAGGATGAGGTACTTCAGAGGCAGTTGACCAGTGAACTCGTAATCCAGAGTGTGACGTGGATCTCGATTGACATCTTGCTTGAATAGGTCACGCAGGGCATCGAAGACCTTGAACCGGTCGACTGGATGAAGATTCTTGAGGTACGCGTCAAAGTAAGGATCATTCACGCAAAACTCAAGGCCGACTGATTTGTGGCCACCATTATTGAAGAACGCCTCAATGAACTTGCGATTCTTGAACACTGCCAGCTCGGCCTCTCTTTGAACATGATGAAGCATCTTGAAGGCCAGTTTACGATGATCACAGGGAGTGATCGCTTCGGGGATTTCTATTTCTCTTCCTTGAGACAGAGAAAGAGATGAACCCATGTCATGCACAATGTTCCCTTTGTTGATCAGAAAGGAGACGTGGACTCAAGCGATTTTCTTTTTTTCATTTTTTTCATTTTTTTCGCTTCTTTTTTTTCCTCCCTCCCTCCTTCACTCACTCATCTTCTTCTTCATCCTCGCATCATTACTGAAGCCATCCCAGTCCCGTCCTTCTTTCATTCTCTTTCTTTCTTTCATTTGAAAAAAAACGCGTTCCACTTTTTTTTCTGTTTTTTTCTCATTCTTTTTTTTTGCAAAACAAAAACAAAACAACACCCAGGCGAGGAAAAAAAAGAAGGGAAACCATGCTCCATCATGAAAAGAGTGAGCGAAGGTCATCATCATCAACAGTCACAGTCACAGCGATGAAGAAAATGCTGATGATGGTTGCGGTGACACTGGTCATGATCACATGGATACCAGAGGTTCATTGTGTTATGGAGTCTCTCAACGTGCTGGATGATGTGCTGAGATTCACTCAAAATGGATCACCCGTTCGGGTCCCCGTTCAGCAAGTTGCTTTGGGTTCAGGTGGGACTATTTTGTGGGCAGCTGCGCAAAATGGAATTCTCTACCAGATCAACGCAACCACCATGGTGTACATCAATTCAACCACGTTGTCTTCTACTGCCACAGTGGCCACCGGTTTGTTTGTGGACGATACTTTTAACCGCGTTTATGCATGCTACGTGATTTCCACAACTGCCATAAACTTCATTGTCAACAGCATCACGGGTGTTGTGATTACTTCGTGTCCTATCACTCCATTCACCTTAGGCTCTACAGCTTACGACCTTTCTTTGACGAAGAATTTTTATGATCCCGCTTCCCGGAGGTTGGGGTCCGTTTTTTGGGTGCCGAGCACCACTAGTGGGGAGATGGGTTATCATGATATTGTTGTCACCAGCGACACTTGCACGCCCAACAGAGACGAGTCTTTGGACTTTCTTTACACTGCATTGTCCGGGGTCCAATATATAAACTCCTCAGACACTTTGGTCCTTTGGTTTTACTATTCTACCTCTGGTGGAATTTGGAAGCAAGACATCAATTTTTTTGAAAGCTGGAGCACCCAAGCATCAGGTGGAGATCCTGATTTCAGCCCATCCACAATTTCGAATGCTCCACCCTACACAGGGACTGGTGGCATCTTTTCTGGCCTCGTCAGCGCTGGTAATTATGAATACCTTTCTGGCCCCATGACATTCACGTCTGCCTATAGTTATGCCGTGTACATTTCAAACCTCGTTCCATCTAGTGGCAGTGCTGTTGTCCAATACGTTAATCCGATCTCTTACCCAGGCGGTACTTATACCCCACAGAGTTTGACTACCTTTCCTACAGAGCTCACCATGTTGGCTATATCCTTGGATGAAACTGCCATCAATTCCACCTCCGGGGTCATTTTCATGAGCACCACAGATGGTCAAGTGAAGAAGTATCGCTACGGCCAAACTGGATCGGGTCCGATGTCTGTTGCGACACCCAACTACAATAATGGCACCTTCATTGATAGTCCCCCACCTTGCATCTCTTCTCAGATTTACAGCAAGACCACCCAAAGTATTTATTTGGTCTCGAGCACGACCGCAGGAGGTGTTTGGAGGGTTCCCTTCCACAGCTGTCACGTAGCCACCTCGTGTACAACCTGCATAGCATTGAATGATCCTTACTGCGGTTGGTGTCCGCTTGCAAATCTCTGTGGTATCTTATCCACCTGTTCCACAGGTACGCAACCTTTTTTTCCTTTCTTTTTTTTTCTTTTCACCTTTCTTTTTTTTTCTCCCTCCCTCCTTTACTCACCCATGATCATAAATCATCTTCACCTTACATCTTCACCTCCCACTCAAAAAAATGCGAACAAGCTCATGTACATGTTATTGGAATCCATTCCATTTTTCATCCTTCTTTAAAAAAATTCGTTCCACTTTTTTTGCAAAAAAACAAACAACACCCATTTTTCATTTTTTAACTTTGCGGTGAGAAAAAAGAGGAAAACAAAAAAACAACAACTTCATCAACGAAGAAGGAGGGAAAAAACATGCTCCGTCATGAAAAAAGTGAGCAGACGATGCTGCTGATAGTGGTGGTGACACTGGTTATGATCCTATGGACACCAGAGGTTCATTGTGTTGTTGAATCTCTCAACATACTGGACGATGTGTTAAGATTCACCCAAAATGGATCGCCCGTTCGGGTTCCTATTCAGCAAATGGCCCTGGGTTCAAACGGAACCATCCTGTGGGCGGCTGCGCAAAACGGAGTTCTCTACCAGATCAACGCAACTACCATGGTTTACATCAACTCAGCCTTGTTGTCTTCGACTGTCACAGTGGCCACTGGTTTGTTTGCGGACGACACTTTAGGACGTGTTTACGCTTGCTATGTGACTTCCACAACCGCGATTAACTTCATTGTCAATAGCACCAGTGGTGCTGTGATTACTTCGTGCTCGATCACCCCATACACCCAAGCCAGTACAATTTACAACCTTCCTGCGACGAAAAGTTTTTATGATTCTATTTCTCGGAGGTTGGGGACTGTTTTTTGGGTGGCGGGCGGGGAGATAGGCTACCATGACATTATTGTTACCAGCGATACGTGTTCACCCAACAGAGATGTGTCGTTGCAAGTCCCTTACGATATCTTGTTCGGGGTCCAGTATTTCAACTCATCAGACACTTTGGCCCTTTGGTCTCTTACTCAAGGCGGATTTTGGAAGCAGGAAGTCTCATCCATCGGAAGCTGGAGCGCCTTGGCGTCAGATGCTGCGCCTGCTTTCAGCCCTTCCTTAATTTACAATGCCCCTCCTTACACAGGGACGGGTTTACCCTTTGCTGGTTCCATCGGCAGTGGTAATTACGAATACCTTTCTGGTCCCATGACATTCACTTCTGCCTATAGTTATGCTGTTTACGTTTCAAATCTCGTTCCTTCTGACGGCAATGCTCTTGTCCAATACGCTAATCCGATATCTGCCTCAGGAGCCTCTTACGTCCCACAGAGTTTGACTATTTTTCCCACAGAGCTCTCCATGTTCGCTATTTCTTTGGACGAGACTGCCATCAATTCTACCTCCGGGGTTATTTTTATGAGCACCACAGATGGCCAGGTGAAGAAGTATCGCTACAGCCAAATTGGCTCTAATCCAATGTCCGTCACGACACCCAACTACAACAGTGACACTTACATTGACAGTCCCCCACCTTGCATCTCTTCACAGGTCTACAGCAAACCCACCCAAAGTATTTACTTGGCCTCAAGCGTGACCGCAGGTGGTGTTTGGAGAGTACCCTTTCACAGTTGTCACATAGCTACCTCGTGTACAACATGTATCGCACTGAATGATCCTTACTGTGGTTGGTGTCCGCTTGGAAATCTCTGTAGTACCTTGTCCACCTGTTCCACAGGTACACAACCTTTTTTTTCTTTTCGCTTTTTCTTTTTACTTTTTCTTTTTTTCTACCTCACTCCCTCCCTCCTTTACTCACTCATCATCTTCATCTTCATCCCCACCTCCCCCTCAGAAAATGCGAACAAACTCATGCATATACTATTGGAACCCATTCCATTTTTCATCCTTCTTTAAAAAAATTTCGTTCCACTTTTTTTGTAAAACAACACCCATTTTCCATTTTTTTTCATTTTTTAACTTTGCGGTGAGAAAAAAAGAGGAAAAACAAAACAACATCAACAACAACAAAGGAAAAAAGGAAAAAACATGCTCCATCATGAAAAGAGTAAGCAGACGATGCTGCTGATGGTGGTGACACTGGTTATGATCCTATGGACACCAGAGGTTCATTGTATTGTTGAGTCTCTCAACATACTGGATGATGTGTTGAGGTTCACTCAAAATGGGTCACCTGTTCGGGTCCCTATTCAGCAAGTGGCCTTGGGTTCGAATGGAGCCATTCTGTGGGCGGCTGCGCAAGACGGAGTCCTTTATCAAATCAATGCAACTACCATGGCTTACATCAACTCTACCACATTGGCCACGACCGTTGGGTTTGCCTCTGGGCTCTTTGTTGACGATACCTTTGGTCGTGTATATGCCTGTTACGCAGCTAGCGCGGGGGTCAACGCCATTTCTGTCTTTTTGATTAACAGTGCCACATTAGCACAAGTGACCACCGCTTGCACGTTTAATCCCTCTGGAAGCACCCCCAATCTTTTTGCGACTCAGCATTTTTATGATCCATTGAGTCGGAAACTGGCATCGATCACCTATTTCTCGAATACTGGCTCCTTTATTGGATACCATGCCATTACGGTCGCATCCGACTCGTGCTCTGCTGTGGATTTTACCATTCACACTCAGTTGACAAGCATCACTGGAGTGCAGTATACAAATTCCACGGACTCTTTGGTCATGTGGACATACACTCAGTCTCAGAATGGGCAGTGGTTGCAGCAGCTCCTATTTTTTTCGGCCATCTCTTCAGAATCAGGTTCATTTAGTGCCACAACCATTGACTCTGCCCCTCCCTTTGGTGGCAGTGTCAGTCCTCCCTTTGCTGGCACTGCCAGTGGTGGCAACCTTGAATACCTTTCTGGCCCCATGACGTTCACGTCCACTTATGACTACGCTGTTTACATCTCCAGCACTGTTCCGTCCAATGGTAGCGCGGTTGTCCAGTATGCCAATCCAGTGACCTCAGCATCACCTTATACACCCAAGGGAATGGTCACGTTCCCCACTGAACCTACTATGCTCGCTATTTCTTTGGATGAAACGGCCATCAGTTCCACTGCGGGAGTCATCTTCATCAGCACCACGGATGGCCAGTTGAAAAAATATCGCTACAGTGATGATGGAACAAATCCCATGGCTGTGACAACACCCAACTACAACAGTGGCACCTTCATTGATAGTCCCCCACCTTACATCTCTTCACAGGTCTACAGCAAGACCACCCAAAGTATTTATCTGGCCTCAGGCACAACCGCAGGTGGCGTTTGGAGAGTACCCTTCCACAGCTGTCACACAGCCACTTCGTGCACAACATGCATAGCATTGAATGATCCTTACTGTGGTTGGTGTCCACTTGGAAATCTCTGTGGCACCTTATCCATCTGTTCCACTGGTATACGCGAATTTCTTTTTTGTTGTACATGACACTAACTGGTCAACTAACTAATTCTATTTTTTTTGGGGGGAGATACAAGATCTTTTTGTATGTGTTTGTGCACTGGTTGTGACATTGAGTGAGTGAGTGGTATTATCGACGGTGGAGATGGTATCACTCACTCACTTGTTGCATGTTAGAAAGAAAAAAATGTTGCTTTAGTAGTGATGTCTTGAAAAAAAATGTTCGATAACAAACTTTCTCTTTCTTTTCTTTCTCTCTTTTTTTTCAAAAAAAATTAGGTGGCGACACGAATGGTTGGCTTCAGACAACTTGCCCATCCGCCACCATGCCCAATCAGACTGTGGCTGCTGCAGGAGGTTCATCCATTGCCATCACCACTCAGTATGTGACCAACGTTGGTTCTGGTTACAGTTGTGTCTTCACTCCCGCAGGTGGAAACACAAATTACACAGCATCTGCCACAGGCACTCCACCTAACTTAGCCTGCACAGTTCCTACCTCCACCATCAGTCTTCCTCTTGCGGGTGGGTTCAGTGAACTAGCGGCCGTCAACCTTTACTATGGTTCATTGCTTATCACTCCAGTGATCGGTCCCCTTACTATTTTTGACTGTGGCGGTCTCACCACCTGCACATCCTGTCAGACTCAGAACACAACTTACTCGTGTGGTTGGTGTGCCTCAGAAAACGCTTGCACTATTTTAACCTCTTGTGATGGACATACTCTCCCAGGTGGGTGGAGTGGTTCTCAGTGTCCTGTCATGGAGACTTTCTCACCCTCCTCTGTCCCTGTGGGCATTTCCACCACGGTGACTTGGGCGGTTGGAAACCTTCCGGACCTGGACTCAACATCGGGAACCTTGGGTACCTATTATTGTGACTTTCTTTTGAATGGTGTGACGACCACAACCACTTCCACTTCCTCGGTCACCATCAGTGGTGTCACCAGCGTTGTTTGCCCCACACCCGATTACACTCCCAGCACTCTGGCTTATGGCGATCATGACTTTGTGCATGTGGATTTGAGGGTTTCAGGCGATTCCAAGAACTTCACAGCCCTGCCGGCCACTGGAAACACAACCATCACACTGTTCAACTGCACTGTCAAGGGACTCACTTGTGCTGGCTGTCTGGGTCAGGCCTACAGTTGTGGTTGGGATTCTCCTAACAATGTCTGCAGGACCAACCCCACCTCAGGTTACCCATCTCTGATCACCTCTACTGGCAACTGTCCCACCATCACCAACATCACACCTCTCTATGTATCTGCGGGTGCGGTCATGAACGTGACGATTGTGGGTACGGGGTTTGTCACGGGCATGCCTTACGTCTGCCAGTATTCGAACAACATGGTCACGACGGGCACTTTTGTGTCCATCACTCAGATCAATTGTCCTATCCCTTTGCTGTACACTGGATCCAGTGGAATTATCAGTGGGATCACACTTGTTGTGAGTTATGTGGGTGAAGGTGTCATCCCCTCTACGGCCTCTTCCAACAGTCTGACTTTTGTGTCCTGTTCAACCTTCTCTGCCAACTGTTTCACCTGCATTAGTGCCTACAGTTCGTATGGTCATGTCTGTGGCTGGTGCACCAACTCCAATTTTGCCCTCGACAGTTGTCAGTATGGATCTTGTTCTCAGGGTGGATCTACCTTCTCTCAGGCTACCTGCCCAAACCCAACCGTCACGGCGGATGTGACACCCTCTAGTGGTCCACAGGCAGGAGGCACTCTCATGACCATCACAGGGACCAATTTTATCCCTCAGATTGTGAACATCACGTTCACTGCCAACAACTCACTCTGCCAGCAAGTGACGTATGTGAGCCCAACCACCCTCACTTGTGTGACCTCTGCCTTTAGTTTTTCAAATGGTGTGGCCTTGGGAAACATCTACTTCAACATCTTGTCCACGGCTGTACCTGTCGCCCTTATCAGTGTCCAGACCATAGGTATCAACCCCAACCCACAAATTGATTCATTCTCCCCCACTGAGAGTTTGTTCAGTGGTGGTATCATTGTCATCAGGGGAAATCATTTTGTGGGTGGAAACTCCCTCTCTGTTACCCTGGGTGGTACAGGCAGTGGTTCCCTTGTGGTGGATTGCGCAGGCCCGGGCACTTCCATCAACACAACCACCATGGTTTGCATCACTCCACCTGTGGCCTCTACCTTCTCTGGAAACATCACCGTGAAGATCGACGGTGCTGTTTACTCCACCAGCGATGTTTACACCTACAGCGTGAATCCAACGGTGACGAGCTTTTATCCCATTCAAGGTCCCATTGGAGGACAGCTCACTGTGGCGATCACAGGTGAGAATTTGGATGTCTTGGCCCCTGCCATCCCCACCTGCACTGTGTATGGCTTACCCTGTATTGTGATTGGGTCACCAGGGTCAACCACCATGGATATTCAACTCCCCGTCTTACCCTTTGACGCCATCTCTATCGATGTGGGGGGTGGAGTCTTTTACCCTATCATCCTGACGTACGGGGAGAATGATCCGTTCACCGTGACGATGTCTTCCTTCCAGTTCTTTGGTGACCCATTTATCGCTTATTTCTACCCGTCCTCGGGTCCCATTGATGGCAACACCACCATCGTCATTTTGGGGACCAATTTCATCGGCACTCCCATTGTGACCATTGGCAACATTTCATGCACAGTCATTGGGTTAAGTTTCTCAGAGGTGGATTGTGTCACTGATCCATCCCCTTCTAACATGACAGGCAATTTGGTTCTGGCCTTGGGTATGGTCAACACCACGGGTGGACCCTACACCTATGTGAATCCTAGCACGATTACCACGACCACGGCCGCCACGTCCACAATGACTGGAACATCTGGAGGTAGCACTGCCACTGTCACCACGACCATGACCACTGTGAGTATAGTCACCACGACGGCCACCGTCACTCATACCACCACAGCTACTGCAACTGTCACAAACACAGCTTCTGTGGCAACTCAAACCCCATCCATTGTTACTGTGGGAGGGGGTACGGTGACCGTGGGTGGAGGAACCATCACGGTGGCTGCTGCTACCGTCACGGCTACGACTACGGTGACTAGCTCATCTGTATCCGCTCAAGAAATTGAGTCCACTGTGTCGACTGCGTTGACCATCGCTTTGCCCATCGTGTTGGTGATCCCCGTGTTTGCAGCTGTCATTGGAGTCATCTTTATCCAGAGAGCAAGTGCTGCTGCTGCTACTGCCAGCAAAGTGGCCCCTCGTGTCAAATTCTAAGAACTTCTCCCCGCTTCTCCCCTCTCAATTCTCTCTCGCGCATTGCATTTTCATTTTTTTTCAAAAAAGTTTCTCATCACAAAAAAAAGAATCCAGAAAAAAAAGGACGACGAAACAAAGTGTCACCCTTTCTTCTTCTCCTCCTTCTTCTCCTCCTCTTCTTTCTTTTATTCATCATCTTGTTCCCAACCGTATTTTTTTTCAGAAAAGAGATTGTGCAACACTACCACAATGGGTTCTACGAAGAGAACAGATGCAACGCCCACATTGACACCCTTCACGGGAGACATACGCTGTGATTGTGATCACCCACATCAATATGGTCATCATCGTCGTTCATTCCCATGGCACAAGGTACGCGACGTTGCATTGAAGGTTGTGGGTGCTGCGTACCTTTGCTTGGCCTGTGCAGTGTGTTTTATGTATGGGGCCTTACTGGAACCTGGCCTATGTGACAATCCATTCCTGATGTCCTTCTTGCTGGTAATGGGCACCCTTGGACTGACGACGTATTTGATGATCACTGCGACGTTTGACATCACTCAGCGGACAGGAAGATGTCTCGTGTGGCTCTCCAGGTTGATGGTCATGGTCTTTTTTGTGATGGTCTTGATAGGCAACCTCTTCATTGCCTTCTCCCCACCCTCTATCTTGTACAAGGATTGCGGTGGTGGTCGTGACGGCGACAATGAGTCAGATCCATTTCATCATTATCAATCCCTTCACATCTTGTCTCTGGTGACTCTGTTGATGTTGGACCTGGTGACCATTGGTGCGGTGACAGGACTCTGTTGTTTGTATGCATATCTCATCTGCATGATGAACAGGCGCGACTATTGGCAATTCTTCCACAGGTTGCCTCTCATTGCTCAAGTGTGAGAGAGAAAAGAAAAAAGTGTTTTTTTGCCACAGTTTATTTATTTTTGATCATAAAAAAGAGAAAAAAAGATGGAAAGAAGACAACAATCATTTGAGTGCAAAGACTCGCTGAGCAATCTCGATGAATCCCATTGGCTGCCATGTGAGACGGAGGTAGGTATCATCTTCTTGTCTCTCTGTACAAAAAGATTCAAAGATCAGCCTGGAGACTGTGGCAGCAAAAATGTAGGCTGCGCCGAAACGAAGGGCTGGAGAGACCGTGCACCTCAAAGTTTTCATTCCTTTGAGTTCGTCCAAAGAGATGGTCTTGTAGCAAAGACCCATGAAGAAGATGGGGAAAGTCATTTTGTAGCAGAGGCGACCAGCCATTCGTTCCTCGGTCTGGGAAGTAGTTGATGAGGTTCAACAACAGCAACCACCAAGCTGTCGCTGGTGTTGGTCGAATCTGTGTGTTGTGGTGGTGGCGCTGGTGGCGGAGGAGTCATAGTGGGGAAGGCTCCCTCATGGTCGAAAGTAAGAACCATCGAGTCAGAACCAAAAAAACAAGTAAAAGAAAGAAGGAGGAAAAAGAAAAAAATACAAAGAAAGAAAAAAGCAGCAAGAAAAAAAGAAAATAAAAATTGACTCTTTTATGGTGTGTGTGTTCTCACTTCTTTTTTTTTCTTTCTTCGTGTGTGCACATGTGCATGTGTGAGTGGTGATGCTCAGACAGCAGATGGGAAGATTTTCTCCATGAGCAGCTCAAAGTTGGTGCGGAGAGGATCATCCAAATCATAGTCGAAGTAGGACTGGCCGTACGACATGAAGTCAGGAACACTCTGATCAATGGTCAAAGGGGTTTCGTGGACTTTGACATGGTAGTAAGGCAGCGGTTCCTTGAACTTGTCAGCCAAGAGTTTGGGGACTGCCTCTCTGTGGGCGTCCTCAATAACCATTTGTTCTTCTGTGGCCAGGACAGAGACGAGAGTGATAATGGCAAGCGCAGGTTTCTCCACTTCCTCGCACATCTGAGAGAGGGTGTAACAAAGAGACTCAATGGGCATGGTCGGGTCTCTGGTGGTGGGAAGTGGGAACACCAGATGCTTGGAGATGGCGAGGGCACTTCGAGTGAGAGCATTGTCCTCTTTGGGGCAATCAAGAATCACCACGTCCAGCTTGTGCTTCTTGATGAAGGCAGCAATGATATTGGATAGCAGGGTGGCATACCTTCCATGTCGTTCCTTGAGGGCCAGGTCTCCGACCAGTCCATCATTGAGACGGAAGGTGAAGTGGCTGCCAGTGATGAGACGAATGGAGCCTCCCGAACTGCGATCTTTGCGATTCTCGGGGTTCTTGAATTGATCCTCAATCTTCACGCCCAGCTCGGGAGCCGTGTCAAGCGAAGCCAGTGTCCCCTGATAGATGATGTCAATGCTCTGAGTGATCTCCACCAATGAGCGTCTCGGGATGACGACGACAGCAGCAGCATCAGCAGCATTCGGATCAACGTTGGTGCCGTCGCGTGGATGCCCACCAAAGAGCTTGCGCTTCTTGCCCCTGGACATGAGATCGCCCGACTCCCACATCTCGGTCATGTAGGTTTGGAAATTCAAGTTGCGGTTGCGAGCATAGAGAAGCTGGGTCAAGTCACATTGAGAGGACATGTCAATCACTCCCACATGGCGACCCTCTCTCATGTACCCAATGGCCAAGTTGGTAACCATGGTGGTCTTGGTGCTGCCGCCCACCGGAGAGTAGACAGAAATGATTTTGGTGGCTCCAATGCCTGCAAGGAGTTCAGCGTCCATAGATTTGGCTATTTGTTAGAAAAAAAGAAAAGACTTGGGGTTTGTTGTTGTTGATAAGAAAGGAGGAAAAAAAGGAAGAGTGGAGAGTTTGAAAATAACAACCACATCCGTCTCAGGTGGCGATTGGATACCAGGTTGGACCTTCACCGCCTTGCGATTTTACAAAATGCATGAGATGCTCATATAATACACAAAGGTGGAAGGTGGTGAAGGGTCTAATCTGGTATCCAAACCACTCACGGAACCCGATGATAGTCTCCTCAAAAAAACCTTCCAACTTTTCATCTTTTTTCATCCTCAAAAAAAGTTACCTCTTGACTACCACTACTACAACTCACTTGCAAATCACAAAAAAAATGGCTCGCACCAAGCAAGTTGTCATCGCTGCTCGAATTCTTTGCATGCTGCGCAAAGACAAACGTGGCTTCAAGCATTCATCGTTATCATCACTTCTTCTCGTCCGTCCTGCTGAAGAGGTGGTACCCAAGACTTTGACTGCTGCTGTTGCTGTTGCTGTTGTCATTTCTTCCAGGTCCAATAGCAATGACACGGTTACTCTGTCTTCTTCTCCTTCGGATTCTGATCATGAAGAGGAGTTTTGCTTCAACCCACGCCGTTCTACTTTGAGGCTCCCCCAAAGGCTTGAGCGCAGGAAGGCTGCCTGTGCTAGCATGTCCAGGATTCATAAAATTCAATGTATTGAAATGGATAATTGAAATGGATGAAAATAATAACAATAATAAAAACCAAAGTTTTTGTTCTTTCTTTTGTTTGTTTGCATGGGAAAAAAACAAAAAGGATTTTTTGCATCTTTTTTTTGTTCCCATCATTCCTCTTTGGTAGGAGTGGCGGTGGAGACGATCATGGTGCCATCCTCCTCTTCTTCTTTGGGTTGACTCGGTTCAACAGGAATGGTGGCGGTAGTGGCAGAGGTGCTACTGTTGCCGTTGCCGTTGCCCACATTTTCATTTCCGAGTCCGGTGGAACCAAATCCACCTTGATCCCTCTCGGTGGTAGGCAAATTGACCACTTCTGCCACGTCAAGGAGAGAGATCTTCTCGAGGATGAGCTGGGCAATGCGATCTCCCTTCTTGATTTTGAAGGGCTGGTTGTGGGAAAAGTTGTAGAGGACCACACCCACGGGTCCCCTGAAATCAGAATCCACCACTCCGGCCAAGGTGGTGACCCAACTCCTGATGGTGATGCCAGACCTGGGGGCGATCCTGCCATAGTGACCCTCGGGGATGGCCATGGAGATGTCTGTCTTGACTGTCATCAAGGTATTAGGTTCTAGGATAACGTCCTCAGCTGAGCAGAGGTCCAACCCAGCGGCCAACTTGGATCCCCTCTGAGGTAGGGTGGCATTCTCAGAGAGCCTCTTGACCAGCAACATTCCCTCACATTCACCATCGTGTGGAAACGCCCAGGACTTGAAACGCTTGCTGGCTGGTGGTTGCTGTGATGAGGCAACATTCACTTCATCCAGAATCTCCTTGGCGACAGCTTCATCTTCAGTCGTGGTGGCGGCGGTGGTGGCGTCAAGGGTCAGGTCAACTTGTTCCGCGACGGCATCGACTTCCATTTTTTCTTGTGTGTGTTTTTTTCGGATTTTTTGAAAAAAAGAGGAAGAAGGGAGGAAGAGAAGGAAGGAGGGTTAGTGAAAAAAAGAAAGAAAGAAAAAAATAACAAAGATCTCCACGCTCATAAATAGACGGAAAGAAAAAAGAGGTTGGAGATCTTTGTTATTTTTAAATTGCAGTCATCTTCTCCTTCCTTCCTCCTTCATCTTCTTTTTTTCCCTTCTTCTCAACTCGCCTTACAGCAACAGCAAACCATGAGCAGTGACAAGGTCCCCATCATGACATCTTTCGACTCAGGTTACATGCCAATCCCTTACGGTGACAGCCAGGACGCTCCGTTCAACCAAATCACGGAAGATTCCATCAAAGCAGAGATCCCAAAGCCCATCCTCGCGGTTCGTAACGTCTGCGGCATTTACTACCCATCACGCACCTTCGCGGATGGACTCCATTTGAGCGACAAGATAGATCAACATCGGGCGGCCATTGAGAAGCGCAGGCAGGGACCAGAATCCAACCAACCTCACTCGTTTGAGTTCATCGAGGGGGAAGTCATGCGTGATGTGCTTGTGTCCTGTGTCAACCTTCGTCGTCTCCAATACCTGGACATCCTGGAGACAGACAAGGAATGTGATCATGATTTTAGAGCCAAGAGGGTTGTTGTGGAGACGGAGGAGAAGGGAGACAAAGAAGCGACATCAACATCACCATCAACATCAGCCATGAACCAGAGGGTCATCCTTCTCGTGGATGCTCTCTCTGAAATGAAAAAGACCCGCAAGACCACCGTGTCTCAGTACCTGATTCTCTCACTGGTGCGCTTCATGTCAGAGCTTCTCTTTCCCTTGCGCAAACTGTGCAGGGCCGAATCCACAGGAGGAGATGGAACTGAGGAACAGCGAGCACCACATGTCACTGTCGGTGTCCATGTTGTCACCTTGGATCGCACCAAGGAGGATGAGGCTTACGGACTTCTCTCCACTGCCCCAGAAGAGGTTTGGGAAATTCTTTATGGCAGGTACATTGGCCTCACGGGTCCTCGCTATCAAGTTGACGGAGAAGATGAAAGGGTTCGTGAAGTGACAGGGGCCTTCAATCGTCTTGTCAAGATTGCAGAGAGAATAATGACCCTCTCTAACTCGTGCCTGGCCATAGAGGCCAGTGATGATGTCCAACTCACCCTTTTGTGTCAGGATCGAGACTCTTATGGCTCAGAACCTCCTCCTCCTGTTGCTGAACATTGGCCAGGTGGCATCGTTATTGTCAGTGGTTACAGATACATTGCCATGGATCTGACTCCCCTCGATAGCTACACCTCCCTCTCCGACACCTTTGCCTTTGTTCTGGCAGCCGACGACAGCTGGAGGGATGAGGAATATCTAATCATCAAGGACATGCTCCCCAAGATCTTTGAACCTCTCTTCATCGAACGCAAGAATGATGATGAAGACCCTTCCGACCCCCTCCCTGCACTATGATCCATTTTGGAAAAACAAACAAACTCACTTTTGCTTTTTTTTATTTCTTTCTTTTTTTTCTTTGTCTCCTTCTTGAATTCCATCAATAAAATAAAATAAAAATTGCCGCAAAGGGGGTTCGAAAAAAACAAAAAAATGAACTTCTCGTCCATCCTGATTTTTGTTTTTGCCTGGATGCTTGTGACGGTCACGTCCACCAATTCGCCACCATCATCTACTTGCACAGGTGGTGCTACATTGGCTCCCAACTTTGAGTTGGATAACTTTTGGTCGGGAGGTGAACCCATTGTGATTGTCTGGGGCCCACCCATCCTGAATGATACTACTGCCATTTTTGTCTTCCCGGAAGTGACCGTGACCAGTGATCAACAACAAACCAACGGAGTGGTGGTTACCTCTCGCACCACCGTCATTGGCATCAACCTCACCAGCACGATTGTGGGAATTCCGGACACTTCTTTGAATTATCGTCTAAACATTACCAACTTGCAACTGGGACTTGCCTGTCAAGTGGAACTGATCCCCAACACAGCCTCTGCTATCTTAACCTCCACCGGTCAGTTTGTGTCCACTATATCCTCCGACACACCGGTACCCTCTCTCATCTTTGGTCTGGCCTTTTTGATGGCTGCAGGACTGACTTGGTCCATTGATTGGTGCGTCGACGGGTGCATCAAGAGAAAGGCTCACTGAACCAAAAATAAATAAATAAAATGAAATAAACAATTGTATGTATTTGCACAAGAGAGAGAAAGAAAAAGAAAAAAAACATTTTTTTTCATTTTTTTGTTGTTGATGTTCAAGTGACTTCGGCACAACCCGTGAGGAAACTGTCGAGAGTAACAATGGGTAAAGGTGGCCTGCTCCAGGTTTCTGACATCATATTGGATAATCGCGTACCGTTAATGATACTGGACTGAACTTGGTTGCCTTCGGCTATAGCATTCATGGTGACGGGGTGTTTGCTCACCTCCAGTGTGAGTTTGACAAATTGCATGTACTGAATGGCCATTTTAGGATCAATCTCCTCATCGTACTCATCTGCACCATCATCTCCAGTCCCTGGTTTGCGGGTTCGGATGTACATTTTGTTTCTGACCACCTCACACTCTATGGCCAGATCTTCTCTCAGTAAAGTGGCCTTCACACTTGGGGTGGTGTCGTGTTTTGTGATGTGATCATAGACAGATCGGCCACTCCATGGTTTGAGAAGCATACGGGTTCTCTCATCATCTGTCAGGCCGGCGATAGTCATCACACGCCTGTTGTACTTGGGCATCTCTTTCATGTTGAACTTGTTGGCCACATTCTCACATCTCACAAACAAGTGACACGAACCGGCACTTCTGAACAAATCCATGATCAGGTTGGCCATGTCTGGTTGAGTATCGGCCGTCGCCGGACTGGTGATTTTAAGAACGCAACCCTGACAGTCTCTCAGTTTAGAGACACCCTCACCAAAAAAGTCACGGGCAGCAGCCTCCTTCCAGTGATACCTCTCTGCCAATTCAATTTCCAGCCCCATTCCATCGTCCATGTTGTTGTAATTGTGATGGTTCATAACTTCTCCTCCACCATTTGCGTGCCCTGGCGACACATTGTGATTGTGATTGTGTCCAGATCCTTGTCTGTGTGAAGTGGGTAGAGGACTCTGATGGCGACTGTTAGGACCACCCCCGTACCCTTCATCGTCGTGGTGTACATAAGAACCTTCCCTTTGTTCTCTCTCTTTTCCTTTTTCCTGCCTTCCCCTTCTGAGTTCTGATTGAGTATCTCTCAAAAGTTCAAGACCTCGTTGACGCTGATGGGACATTTGTTCTGGTGACTCGCTGTGGGGACGATCACCTTGGCCTCTTCCTCCTCCTCGTATACCTCTGGATCCCACTCTAGATGGACTGACATTGGATGGTGACACGGAATTTGTTCTGTATGGGTGATGATAGTTGGTGTTGTGATTTGGACTGGGACTTTTGGCCCAACTGCTTCTTGGGGAAGAAGAAGTAGAGTGGGCATGCCTGCTGCTGCTGATATTGTTGCGACGAGGTTCACCATTGCCATCGCCAAATCCCGATTCATCCGAGTCAGAGTGATCTCTGCCTACACTATGTTCACGACGGTGATAATCATCGTCTCTGCGAGATGGGGTAAGAGGGGCAGAAGAGGCACGAAGAGGGAAATTGGATGATAGTGGTGGCGGTGGCGGTGAGGTTTGGTTCGATGGTCCTCCGCCACCACCACCACCTCTCCATCCAGACTGTGATCCTGGTGAAGCACTGCCTGGTCGTGATGGAGGAGATCTGGATTGGATAGATGGTGCCACTTTCGCTCTTGATAATGATGCTGCTGCTGAATTGTCATCATCATCGTCGTCATCCATGGAAACAATGGTAGACTCAGATCTCAAAGGCGGCGGTGGTGATGATGATGGTTGCTGTTGTTGTGTTGGTCTACTCTGCCGAGTGTTGGATCTTGCACTTCCACTACTGCTGCTTCCGAAAAATACACGATCAGACAAAGTCTCCAGGTCGAGAGGGCGCATGCGATTCACCAAATTGGCAGTGATGTCTTCTGTGGTGGTTGATGCCGACGCTTCATTTCTTCGACCGCCTGAACGAGATGACGATGATGTGGATGTGGATGGTCGATGTGGAGGTAGATGACGACGTTCAGGGAGAGCAGCTGAGGTGATGCTTGAACTGCTCAGATGTACCGTTGGTCTGGATGAAGTAGAATTATTACCATTACCATTACCACCCCAATGATTTCCTGTTTGAAAATGTTGAGTGGCGACGGTGGAGGATGGTGCTGGACGATGAGGGGTGGCATTGTCTGCAATGACAGTACTCCGAACAAACGATCTCTTGTTGGGTGGTAGCTTGGCGGTAGCCACTTCGCGTTCATACTTGTCAAGTTCGCGTTCTGCCTGTGCCATGTAAGCTTCCATGTCCGAGTCTGAATCGGGTGTCATGCTACCCTTGTTGGTATCACGTCGACGCAAGGAGGCTAGCCTACCTTCACCACCACCACCATTGTAATCCGAGTGGTTGTCATCTTCATCGTCCAATGTGTCTCGTATCGTGAACCTGTCTTCTTTGTCTGCGTTGCCATTTGAATCTCTTGAACGATGATAGTGACTGTTGTTGCCATCACCAAGCCCCATTGAAAAAGAGGAAGAGGAAGGTGGCAATGGATTGCGGTATTCATTTGGTTCATAAGGATCCAAGTTGACACCACCTCCACCTCCATTGCTGTTGCTAGTACCAGTCCGACTCTGAGCCAGCATATGGTTGTATCTTATCCGCGCCATGATGTCTGCCATGGTTTATGTTTTTTTCCTCTGCTTCTTCTCAGGTTCAAAGAAAAAAAAATTTTTGAAAAAAAAACAATGTAACGATGTGTGGGAAAAAAGCGAATCAAAAAAGGAGAGCGAGTGTAAAGTGAAGTGACGAGGGTAATGGTGGATCCTCCTAAAAAAATCCATTCCATCGCCTCCCCTCTCTCTCAACTCAACTCAACTCATCTCTTCTGTTTTTTCTGCTCCCCTTTCACGCAGACCACGTGCGGTGATGATGATCATTTCGACTCGCTTTTTTTGTGATGCATTCGAAAAAAAACAATAACAATGAAATCATGAGCGTGGGGTTTGGGATGAAAAAAAACAAAAAAATTTTTGTTGTGTGCACGCGAATGCAACGAGTCTGGTGGACCACACACGCACATGTCTTGCTTTTTTTGTCTGACACACCTTGATCTTCTTCTTCTTTTTTTTTCATTATTTTTTTACACTCTCTCCATCTGTGATCACAAAATGATTTTGTCGATTGAACGAATTGTTGTGGACCACTCTGGCATTTTGCCGGTCCTTGGGTGTATGAGAAGACACAGTCCCCGTTTGTTTGTAAAGCATCTCCATGAGAACGTTCAAGGTACAGAACAAGGAGGGTTGAGTATGAAGTAAGATGACCTGACCAGTGTCAAACGCACACGCTGAGCTATAACTCTCTGCACTGCACACTTTGAGAATCTTAGAAGAGGAAAGAGGAGGGGGAGGTGGATGCCCATTGGCCACCACCATCATCCCTGTCTCTCCCCCTTCCTCCTCATTGATGTCAAAATCGTCTTCAGTATCTTCTTCAGTATCTTCTTCTTCCTCCTCATCTGAAAAGCCACGGGGTGAAGGGTAAAAAGTACAACCAGGGAAATTCTCTGGTTCATAAGAAGAATCGCCCACAATAGGACTGGCTCGGATGCCTTCAATGGAGAGCCTGACGTTCCCAAAGTTGGCTGTGATCACCTGATTGGTCTGCCATTGTCGAATATCAATCGCATCATAATATCGAATCACAGACCGGTAGGGTTTATGTGGATCATGACGACTAGAAGATACAGGCACGGGTGGTGGTTGGAGAGACCTTAGCATATGAAAGAAGGTGGTCGCACAGTCAATGGTCACACCCACATGACTTGGACCCGAAATGCTGATGTTTTTTTGTGCCCTGTTGTTTCGTGAGAAGAGAGTGGCCACAAACTTATTGTTGCGAATCATGGCCCCCGCAAACAACCGCTTGGTCGTGCTCCCACATCTCAAGACAGGGGCCAGATCTTCCAGACATTGTTTCCCTGCATCTCTAGTCACTGTCTTCTCTTCTCCCACTGGCTCACCCTTTTCATTCCTCTCATAGTATTTGGTCACTTCCACCACCCTGAAGGAGAAACGATGAGCCTTGTTGACCACTCCAAATTTCTCCACCTTGTGCCGCTTAGCATACACAGTCTTGGCAAAGGCAGGATCACCTTTACGGTGCAGCAAGTTCTCGAATCCAGTGAGCCATCGACCCATTAACCCATTCACCGTCTGCTTCAAAATGTCTTCCACTTCTTCGACCTTCCCCTTTGCTTCCAAGTCCATGAATCAGAAATGAGAGGATGGCGAAGAGAGAGAAAGGGTCAAATTGAAAAAAAAGTAAGGCATCTTGGAGACACGGTTCATTTTTTTGTGTGTGCGTGCGTTTTTTTCGGCATCCCTTTTGTGTGTGCGTTTTTTTTTCTGAACCCCCATCCAGCACTTTTTTTTCATCTCTCTCACTCACACATACACACAAAAAATGGATGTGCCATGCAGAATCTCTCTTTTTTCTCTTTTTTTTCTCTCCATACTTGCACCTCCTTTGATACCCTCTGACTCAGCGGAAGAAGAAAAAAAAGAAAAAAAGTGAAAAGAAAAACCCAACGATGGCAGGATATTTCGACAAAACCGTTGTGCGCAACAGGGTCCAAGCCTTGGGATTTGCAGACATCTCTGATGAGAGCATTCATGGCAACACCGTTACTGTCTCTTACATCAAAGTGACAGAAAAGAATCTCAAAGAGTTCTTTGCGAATGAACCTAACGCCACATTAGTGATCAATGGTTCTGCCTTGGTGAAACTCCCGCGCCACAATTTCAACTGGTGCTGGAACCTCTTCTATGCCTTGATCTGTTTGCTCTTGCTCTTGTTCGTGGGATACCTCTTCCGACCCTTCTCTGTGATGGCCATCATGGATTCTACACCACCGTCGTTTCACTTTGCCTTTGATCCCCAGGCTCATGGAGGAAGTGGCAGTGGACCCTGACGATGAACAACACACCACATACATACAAAGAGAGAGACAGAAAAAAAGTAATCTTTGTTTTTTTATTTGATTGTTTTTTATCGCGACACAAAAAAAAGAGAGGAAAGAAAAAAAAGAAAAAAAAGGGTGTGCATGTGTGCATGCATGTGTGGCTTCATGAACTCTTGGCACGCTTCGTCTGTTCTTGAAAGTAGTCATACATTTCTGCAAGTTTTTCCGAGTCAGGTTCTTCCTCAGAGAATGTAAAAGCAGAGGATCGCTTCATGCCTGCTGATGCTGCTGCTGACCCTCCTTTGGTTGTGGAGGAGGAAGAGGTATGATGACTGTTGGCTGTCCTCAAAATGTTGAGCTCAAGGACACCATTCACTGCATCGTCACATTGAGTGAACAGTAAGTTGTAGACAAGGTAAGGATCCACTGCCTCCACAATGGCATAATCCTCCAGGGTGATACTGTTCCACAAACCCTTGGCCGTGTAGCGAACATGCATGGCCCCACCCACATCCACCTGAGGCTCGAACTTGAGTTCGCCATTCCACTCAAAGAAGCACTTGCTGGCAAAATCATAAAAGGCCCTCAATTTGGAGATCAGTCTCGCGTCCACCTTTCCCGTCACACTCACCAAGTCACTGGATAATTTGACCGCATCCACATTCACCAAGGGTGACAAGATCTCATCCACGAACGTGTTGCCACATCCTACACTGCCACTGTTCTTCTTGAACGAAGAAAAAGAGGAGGATGAAGAAGATGACGATTTGGAGCTGGTGAATGAACTCAGGTTCAACTGAGAAATCTTGATTCCATTGGGACCCAAGAAGGGAACTCCAAACCTTCTGGCGATCTTCACAGGTCGGGGTGGTATGGTACGAGCGGGTCGGAGTTTGACTTTGGACACGGGCACGATGTTGATGACCAGGGCCTTGCGCAAAGTGTGGTGATCATTCACCACTGCGGTGCTCATACTGGACAGATGGATGGGTTCTGTGTTGGGAACCAAGTAAACCTTGTGGAAGGTGCAGCTCATGATGACGGGGACGTATTGCTGGTGTCTCCAGGCCTTGATCTGTGAGATGATTTCCTTGAAGGCGTCCGAGATGAGGAAGGGTTCGGGGAACCTGGCAAAGACAATCTCTGCACTGTTGTCTGTGTTGTTCCTGACCACAAAGTCCAACATGTGACCATTCCCACTGGTCTGATCACTGTTTTGAACCAAAATCATCAGACGAGCCCAAATCAAGGCGGCAGAAGTCCTCACGGCAGGGTCCAGCATGTTCTTGATGTTAGAATCCACCTCACTGTAAGGAATGGCCCATGTTTTGACATTTCTATCTGTAAACTCCACCACCTCAGGGTCCGTGCTGGTTGACAACGAGGCACTGGTTAAGGCAGAGACGGCAGAGGACATATTTCTTGTTCTTCCTCACTTTTTTTTATTGTCTTTCACAGAAAGAGAGATGGAGATGAATAGAAAAAAAGAGGGAGGAGTGAACAAAAAAACGACAAGTGACAGCGATGGAAAAAAAATAATAAAAAAATGAAAAAAAAGTGATCCCCATCCACCTATTTTTTTGTGTCTTTTTTTTCTCTTTTTTTCCTCCATCATCCCTCTTTTTTTCATACTTTCATAAAGATGGCGACGTCTTTGCTGACTCGGATGACATTGGCCGCCTGGATTTTCAACGTGTTTGAATTTTCAGGCACTCTGTCCACATAGATTGAAAAATTGGCAGGGATCGTGTCCAAGACATCCTTGAGTGTTCTGACACGATTTGCCTCCACCATATAGACTCCAGGTTCCAATACCACAATCCCTTCTTTGATGCATTGTGCCAACTTCTCGAGAAGATCAGTTTGCTCACCACTAAGTTTGATCACACGTCCTTTTCCGCCGCCATCATCATCATCATCATCACCACCATCATTATTTCCAACAGAATGTGTCTGGACAGTGGATTGGGTGAATAAAGACAATGATGACGATGAAGAAGAGGGTTGTTGGGGTGGTGATGTGATCAATGGCATGGAGGTTAAACCCACCGTGGGTAAGATGTAAAGAATGAGATCCACCCTGCAAGTTTCTTGAAGTGGTCTGACAATACCTGCACCAGACACTGAAGATTGATGCTGTTGAAGAAGACCCACGCTGCCCAAACTTGGGCTCAGTGATTCACAAGTGAGGCGAGTTTGTCTTTTTCTGATTGTTGCAGCAGCAGCAGTAGTCGCAGTCACCACTCCCTTTGGTGAAGACAAGTGAGCGGTGAGCTGTGATGATGATGGTGGTTTGACCAAGAGGACATTGGCAGACGTGAAGTCTAGATCTAGGTTGGGAAGGAGCGAGAGGGAACGAATGATGGCATCCACCGTCTCATTGATCACCACACCAGGAAATTCAATCACTGTCCCTGAAGTGGCAGGATCATCCGTCCGAAAGATCAATAATCTGGTTGTTGTTGCAGTGATGGCGGAATCCTTGTCATCACCCAAGGATAACCACGTCTCGAGACTGGATGTCAATTCTTCCAGACGGTGACTGTCGTTGTCATCACCATCATTGTCACCGCCATCGCCTCCAAACCGCAAACGATGGTCATATCCCCCTCTCCTCTTGGATTTGGACTTGGACTTGGAGGAAGAAGTGGCGAGCTTGGGTACATTCAATGGATGCCTGGCATGCCAGTAAGGAAAATTGTTGTGACACCCAAAGGCTGACAGGCCTTGTCCCCTCTTGTTGGTAGATAGAGGAGAGAACCTACTCAGTGAAGAGGTGGATGAAGACGAGGCCATTTCTTTCTTTTTGTATCTCAACAACAACAAAAAATAGACAGGAGAGGGGTGTTTTCTTTTTTTTCTTTTCTTTTCTTTTCTTTTCTTTTCTTTCCAAAAAAACACAGCACACACGAATTTTTTAAAAAAAGATGATGAGAACGAGCGGATGGGAGGGATGACGAGAAGAGAAAAAAAAGTGAAGAGAGAGAGAAAGAAAGAAAAAAACTTTTTGTGGTAGAAAGTGGGGGACTTTCAAGCATGGCTGGTGAGTTGAACGGCACCACGGTGTCCAGGCTTGATGGTCTCTGCAGCCATTCCAATGCACTTGAAGACGGTGCGGTAGGCACGAATGGTCTCGAGTTCCTGGATCTTGAAGTACTCAGCCAGTTGGACTTCAGACGTGGCCCCACCGGTAACAGGAGCAATGGCAAGCCGGACCATTTGTCTGCTCACCCTCACACGCTTGATGGGATCCCTGAGTGAATTCCCAGCCAAAAGATTCCTGCATCCCATAGCATTCGAAGGTGCGGGTGTGGGAAGAGCATCTTTGGCAATGAGGGCGGCAAGGATGTCATAGGTTGACTCCTCTGTGGCCGTGCTGAACACCAGGGGCATCATGGCACCCTGGTAATTTTTGATCCTCCCATTGAACAATTTCTGATTCTTGTTGATACCCTGGTGGGCTGTGGTCATGACACGGTGACCCTGAGGAATCACATGCGCTCCACTGTTGTAGACACTGTACTTACCCTTGCGAGCCACAGACCCCTTGGTGCCTCTGTTTGGGTCCCTCTTCTCGCTCAGAAAAGGTCCTGCGAAGGTGGGATAGAGCTCACTGTTGCCCAGGAGATCATTGAAGATGGTGCCATCACTGTTGTGCCAGGTGGGAATGCCTGACATGGGAATGATCTTGCCAACAGCAAAATCTTCGTTCTGAATGGTGTTGCCTGACTGGGGAAACCTGTTGGCCACATCAGGAGCATTCATAATACTGGAGGCCAGTTGTTGCGCCTTGGCAGACGCTGCGCTCTGCTTGACTCCATTAGCCGCTGCGTTGTACATGACTTTTTTTTGGGGGGGGAGAAACGAAAAAAGTAGTATAGTGCGAGAGAGAAGGGACGGAGGGGATTTGGACTGGGGTTTAACAAAAAAAACTTTTTTTTCAAAAAAAAGCAGAGAATGGATCAAGAGAGAGGTGATTGCACAAAAGAAAGAAAGAAGAAGAATAACGTGAAAAAAGAGGATCTGCTTTTTTTTCACAAAGAGATAGAGAGAGTGTGTGTCAAAGGCCACGAGAGTTTGTGATTGGACAAAAAAAGGGATCACTCATCCCACCCAAAAAATCTAAAGTGTGAGAAATCAATGGGGGTGTGCAGGTGAGGATGATGCACATGCACGCTTGCACGCATCGTTGAATGAATGAATGGATAAAAAAATGAATAAGGGATGGGGGAAGAAAGAGAAAGAGAGAGAGAAACGAACAAAAAAATGGAAGCAAAGGAGAAAAACGAACGAAAGGAACACATTCTTTTTTTCAAAAAAAAGAAGAAGAAAAAGCAACAAAAGGTGGCATGTGAGAGAGAGAGTTCAAAAGGTGGAGGCTTCGATGTGAATCCTGAGTTGGGTTTTGGCCATGTCCTCCTTGCCCTCTGAAATTCGGGTGGTTCCTGCGGCATCCAGGGTGTGAAGTGGGGTCAAGGTGTGGACACTGTTCACATTGTAGCAGAAGTCATAGACACGTCCAATGGCGTGATTCCAGGTCACTTTTTTCAATCCTGCAATGTCCACACTGTAGTCGATGCTCGAGCCCACTGTCTGAAGTTTGGTAATGTCATAATCATCAAACACGGCTGGCACATACTGATAAGGCGAATCTTTGGTTTCCCTCTCGAGTTTGAGCCCAAGGATGTGACGCCTCTGGATGCTAACCTTGGGCCAGTAGTTCATAACAGAGACAGGCCCTGCCGCGCTCACATCAATGAACTTGTGTCCATTGGCGTAACCTGGAACAATTCCCTGGAAGGGAAAGCGTCTCAAGATCCCTGCGGGGTGACAGAGTTGCATGTCATCATCCAAATCATCCAAGGGATCCTTCTCGTCCAGGATGGCCAAGACAGCCTCGCTCTTGTAGTCGAGTTCGTACTCGCGTTCTTTGCCCGGCTTGTAGATGGCCTTGTAACCCGCCCTCCCATTCTTCATGACCTTTTCGTGAACATTCTTGAGGATCTCGTTCACCTGGCACCACCTGAGCATGGCAATGGGGGTGGAGTTCTGCTCGTTGTTCATCTTCTTGGGACCCCAGTCCGCAAACACAATGAAGTTTTTGGATGGCAAGAGATTGGTCCCCTTGTGGCTCATTCTCAGGGGTGGCTCGGCCTTGTTGTTGGGAGCCACAAACACCCCGGTGGGTTTGTAAACCGGGTTGAGTGGACTCTGAATGAGTGGGGACAATTCACTCATGTTTCTGGGGACTCCCAGATCGAGGCGGGGTGCTGCCATCATCTTTGAGATAACGGTGTGGTGGGATGGGTTTTTTTCAAAAAAAAGAAAGAGGAGAAAAAAAAGAATACGGACAAAAAAAGGTGTGTACAAATCCAACAATATGAACACACACAAGAGATGGAGTTTGAGCAGGTGAAGTGAATGCAGTGACAACAAAAAAAAGAGATCTCTTTTTTTTAAATCTCTCAAGTGAGAAATGGTGTAGAATGATGACAAAAAAGGGGCCCAGGCGAGAGAACGATGCATTTTTTTGAAGGGAGAGGAAGAAAAGTGGGGAGTTGATGGGGGAGAGAGAAGACTCATCCTTTGTTGAGTTCTCTCTCTCTTTCTTTCTCTCTCTTTTTGTTGTTGTTCCTTTGCAGCTTTTGGAAGCGCGAGAGAAAAAAGAGATTGTCGTTGGCCCATTGTGCGCTAACCCAATATTGTTATTATGAATGCCCAACCTACTGCGACCACTACTACAACAATACCACGAGTGAGAGATTGGGACAGGTTCTACTCTGCCGCGCTGAGACCCAAGAGATTGTCCTCCTCTCTGCAAACACCCTCCACTGAACTCAAGAATGGAATCAGGAATCTCATGTTGGCGAGATCTGATTTCGTCCGACCTCACGTCCCTGGTGTTAAGAATGCCTTGCCTGTCTTCTTTCAGGTGGAAGGTTACAATACCTTCTTGTGCCAGTGCATGTTTCACTTCATTGGCGCGTCCTGTAAGTCAGAGGCCCCTTACATCAGAAGAGTGCTGAGACCCGAGACCCGAACTCAGTTCACGTTGCTGAACGCGGGTAGGAGAGCTGGTAAATCCTTGCAGATGAGTCAATGTCAGGCCACTTTACTGCACAGGGCCCAACCCAATACGCACTGCAGGCATTATGCTGGAACGTATGATCAGGCCAAGATTGTCATCATTTATACTCAGGCCATCTTGAAGAATCGCAATTTAGGGTCACGTCTGGAGTTCACATCCAACAGCATCCGAATGAAACACCCCATGGGTGATTCCACCGCCATCGCTGCCTCCCTGACAGAAAATGAGCGTGGTAAGATGGCCTCCCATGTCAGCTTGGATGAGTACCCAGAAGCCAATCCCACCACGGTCAAGAATGTGGTCATGGGTATGACCATCAATGAGGAGACCACCTTGGGACTCTTCTCCACGCGTAAAGACAATGCCATGGGTGGAGTCGAACGAGTGGCCGAGTCTTACAACAACAGTCTAGAGCCTGGCATGAAGGGTCAGATGTTGATGGGAGTGTGCACTGTCTGCCAAGACAGGCTCAAGACAGAGGAGATGGAGGCCCATTGCTGGCATGTCAAGTACGCAGAGGGGACCTGGAACTCCCAGACACAGAAGGCCAAGATCATTAAAGAGATCATCTTATCCTTGGGAGGTGATCCAGAAACCTTCATGCGCGAGGGTCTGAACGTGACCAGTACCTCCAAGAACTATGTGATTGTCAACAGGGATCTGATCACTCGCTGTTTCTCCCCCAATCATAAGTTGCCCCAGCAAGGTTATACTCGCATCAATGTGGGAATTGACAGTAACGGTGGGAGTGCCGTCAGGGACAAATTGGGCATCATGGCGTTTGGGAGACTCGAGGATGGCAGAGTAGAGGTACGAAAAAGAGGAGGGGGTGGGGATTCCATCCCTTTTCTTTTTCTTTCTTTTTTTTCTTTTTTTTCCATTTTCTTTTTTTTTCTTTCCATTTTTTTATATACACACAAACTCCATCACTCACCGTCCCCGTCACTTCCATCCTCGTGGTCATTCATATCCATATCCATATCATCCATGTATTGTCTATACTCGTCTTCATCGCCCTCATATTCGTCCTCGTCTTCATCGTCGTAACCATCACCTGTTGTCACATTCTGTGTGACTGTGTCTCCTGTGGTTAAGGCAGTGATGGTCATGGTCATATCATCATCACCATCACCATTACTAGGATTGGGTTGGTTGGATGATGAAGCGGAAGTGGAAGCGGCCACTTGTGCTTTCTTGGCAGCTGCCTTGGCAAACATCAGCCTGGTTTGATGATCATGAGCATACTTGACAATGGATTCCAAACTGTCCCCAGGTACCCATGTTCTGGAAGGATCCAAGGGATGCAACTTGCCCATTCTGTCAGGTCTGTTTAAGGCATTGTGCCATACTTGAACATCATGCACACTGGGGACAAAGCCTTGTGATGGAAAAATGGGTGAGATGGCCAGCGTAACGGACCTGGCCGCTGTTCGGATGACAGAGGTGTGATCTTTGAGTTCAGACATCAACCTCTCTGCCTGGGCGATGATAGAGTCAGAGGGTACATTCAATGCATTAAAATATTCACCCTGCTGTCTCCATGTTCTGTGACAATGATTTTTGATGCGGGTCAGATCATCCTCATTGGCATCCATCTCCTCCTCGACAATGTCCCCTTCCTCATCCACATACTGACAATGCCGCTTCCGCTTCTTGGACAAGGTGGACAGTTCTGTCAAATGGGTATCATGCACCACTGTTTCATTGAGGCCAGTGGATCCCGACTCAGCCCTAAAGGCTTTGGATACTGCATCCGGGTCATAGCTCATAATCAAACCGGTAAAGTTGCCCAAGGCCAGCCCTTGGAGACAGTGGTCCACCCACAGTTGTAAGATGTCTCTGGTCACGGTCAGAGGTGAAAAGTGCAATGACAAGTCAGAACAGCAGGCAGCCAAATGACCTTTAGCCAACAGCCAGGCCATGTCTCCACAGTGAGGTTGGAAGAGGGCTCGGACGGGCGGAATGTTGGCAAATAGGAAGATGAGCATCACTTGAACCAGCAAGGGATCCATGTTGTCTGTCATATCACTCAAGTTGGAGGCGGTCAGTTCCACATAACCGGACATGGGGAACTCTCTATAGGCCTCCAACATGGGCACGCAGCTCTTGAAGATGGGGGCCATGACAGAGGGTCTGAAGTACAAGAGAGAGAACCAACATTCCCCGCCACCGCCGCCATTACATGAAGTCATAATATCTTGGGTCACATTACCAGGGGCTGAGGTGACGGTGGCAGCCGTGGTTGTGGTGGTCATTTGATAACCAGAGGGTGTTCGCTGAAGGGGTGTCAACAACACCTCTTTCAATTCACGCCACATCTTTTTTTTGACCTCCCAAAAAAATTTTTCAAACAAAAAAAGAGAGAGAAGGGGGCGTGGGGAAATAGTTTTAAAAAAATTATGAAAGGAAAAAAAATGTTTTTGACCAAGTCCTTTTTTTTCTTTTTTACCACAAACATTGTAGATTTGTGGCATTGGATGCTTTACCATTGGAAGTCTGTCACTGCAGGTGGCCCAAACAGTACACTCGTTCATCGAAGGTCTGACCCAAAAGTTTCCGCATACACCCATTCTCATTGAGATGGAGGCTCAGCCAACAGGTTGGGCACAAGCAGTCTTCCTCTACTTAGCTCGATTCAGGGGTGTATACTTTGTATGTGACAAGGAGAACGCGGCCAATGGTGGATTTGGGATCCCCATGGGAAATGGTAACAAGAACTATATGGCTGGGTCATTGGATACCTACATGAGAGGCGGGCTCAAGATGGCCCCCGAACCTTTCCTGCTGAGCAATGTGACCAACTTTCAGATTCGCAACCAGATCACTCCCACCAACAGGGATGACTACCTACTCTTGAAGACCAGGGTGGAGTTTCAGGCTCTGCAGTATATTAAGGATCCCAAGACAGGAACCACCACAGTGGGTGGCAAGATGGAGGGGACGGATGATATTGCCTGCGGCGGCCTTCATGGAATCCACTCTGACTTCCTCATTGGAGAAATCAACAAAGGGTACGCACTCCGGTGTTGCTGGAGGCCCACTGATAATCATCCCATCCTTAACCTACCGCAATATGGACCTGACTGGAATTACATCATGCGTGAAATGTCCAGTCGACCACCTTTGGATCATTGATCACCCTTTTTTTCATGTTATGATTGCTATCTTAAAAAAAAAGTGTTGTATATTATTTTTTTTCCAAAGAGGCTACTCTACCCTTTCTCTCTCAAAAAATGTAAGTCGTCCAACCCCCTCTTCTTTCTTCAAAAAAATACACCATGAATGGAAGACTAACTTACAATTTTTTTTCAAATTTCTATCTATCCCATCCAGGCTCGATCCATCAATCAACAGCAGTTTTTGCAAACTCCCCATCCACCCCCATCGACGTCTTGCTTTTTGGATAGGCTGGATTTTTTTTCGCAATGATCAGAAAATCCACCACACGCGCCAACTCATTCACCACCCCCCCCATCCTGCGACCTTTCAGTAACTTTTTTTCTTTCTTTCTTTCTTTCTTCTTCTCTTTCTTTTTTTCTGTTCATTCTAATTGTCTCTTTGGTCTTTTTTTCTGACTCTCTACCATCTTTTTTTTGAAAGCAGGAAAAAAACAACACAAACATCGTGAAGATTTTTCATCCACACCATCATCATGAGTGAAAGTGAAGCATTTTGGGACACTGCAAAGGCCATCCAGAGGATCGATGACAGCAAGTCCAACAAGAAGCTTACGACGACCGCTCTGGCCGTCACCCTGGTGATCGCAACCATTGTGAACTTTTCAGGATTCACCACCTTCTACAACACTGCCCTTGGGGTCAATGGGACCAACACCAATGCCAACCTCATCTTGGAGAAGAACTACACCAACGCTCTGGCTCTTTCCGCCTCTGCCCCCAACATCCAAGGATTCTTGACCCTGTTCTTTGGCTACCTTGAACTGTGCGTCTTCGTGTCCATCGCCTGGGTTGGAGACTACGCCCTGAACCATGCCGACTGGATGGGAGTGAGGAATGGTTGGTTCAGCTCCAGTGTCTTTTTCTTCTGCTACTTTATGTCTAGCATCTTCTTCTATCTTGGCTGGCCTGAGCCTCCTGTTGGTCTGTACGCCTTCTCCAGTCTCGTGCTCGTCTGGGCTTATTACTGCATCGTGAGTGACAGGAAGGAGGCTGTCAAAACGAAGGGTGTGGACTGGGGCAAATTCTTTTTCATTGACAACATCCAGACCTTCTACTTTGTCATGTCAGTGATGTTGTGCTTCTGGGCCATCTTTGCCTGGGGCCAGCACGCAGGAAATCAGGATCTCTTGATCACGGATGGTCAGAACATCTATGGCATGATCATCATTGGAGTCGTCTACTGTCTCGTCCCCATTGCGTGGGCCTTTAAGTTTGACGACCCAATCCAGGTCTTCTGGTATGGAATTTTCAACATCCTCCTCGGAGTGGTTCACTTTGGCTTCCGCGAAAACCTGGCCCTCGTGGCCTATGGCGCCGGTGGAATTGATCTGTTCATTGCTGGCTTCAAGTTCTTCGATCTCTACATGAAGGACCACAAGCTCAAAAACAACAGTAGTTTGGACAAGACTGCTTAAAGGACAGGAAAAATACAAAAAAACAGTGAGCGACCGACAGTGTGATCCTTCTACCTCCTGCCTTACCTCCTTGACACACATACACCCAATTTTTTTTCCCGTTTTTTTTTCATTAAATTTTCATGGTTATTTTCTTTCTTTTTTTTCCTTCTTTTTTTTCGCTTGTTTCCACTCACTCCTTTATTCAAATCCTCATCTCTCCCTCTTGTCCGAAGAAAAAAAATAATAATAAAAAACATCAAAAAAAACAAAGCTGTGTGAACCCTTTTTTGTTGTTCCTCCTTCTTACCTTCTTTTTTTTTGCCCGGCCCGCCTCCTCCTCTTTATCCATGAACCAAGAGAGGACCAGGACCTCCACGGCTTACTTTGCTGACAGGTTGGCGACGAGTGATTGTGAATCCATCCTCTCCAAGGGCAAAGGTCCGGTGTATACGTTTGCTGGCACCAAGATGTGGTTCAAGTTGCCGACTCACCATGCTACCGTGAATGATATGGTGAACCTCAAGACACCCGTCAACGACGAAAGCTTCAAATTGCCACTGATGAAGGACGTGGAGAAGTTTGTGGCCAAGAGGAAGCGGAGTTTTGCCCTCCTTCAATCTGGTGGTGGCGACGACGATGATGATGACAGAGAGAGACTTGAACGAGGAACGAGAAGGAAACAGAAACAGAAAGAGAAGCAGAACCACGATCAAGGTTCATCATCGCCCCCACCCTCTGGATCCGAGAGTGATGATGATAATCATGACCACAGACAAAAAAGAAAGGGCAAGAAATCCACTCATCCACGACTGAACCATGATCCTCTACCACAACCACCCGTCGCATCTAGACCTAATACTGGTCATCATCATGGCGATGAGAATGAGAATGAGAATAGAGATGACAGCCAGGGAAGCCAAAATCATTACCACAGTCCAACCAGTCCATCCTCGGATGTTGCATTATCACCATTGACAGACCCAAAGGAGGCTGGCCCTCGGATGTGTACTTTCTGTGACGGTGACCCCCAACCTGCCAACTTGGTGACCTCATGTTGCCATGTTTCTTTATGCTGTTCGGATTGTTTCGCACTCATCGAAGAGAGCGAACCTCGCTGCAGCCAATGCGGAAATGTTGTTGAAAATTGTGAAGATACATCATGTTGAATTGGGTTTGGAATCGAAACCAGACCATAATCCAACCACCACACGCACCCCCACAAACATCCTCAATGCACGATTTTTTTGTACCTTGTTTTATTATTCATTATTTTTTTTCTTCTCTTTGAAAACATCAACAGAGTCCAAACCTTTCATCTTCATCTTCATCTTCATCTTCATCTTCATCATCATCTCCTTCCCTTTTTCCTCCCTCTCTCCTGTGCACCCCTCCCTTTATCTTTGTTTTCGAAAAAAAAATATGTGCATGGAGAATTTCCTGTTCGTGTACCTATTCTTATTGTGTGGTCTCTATTTTTTCAACTTCTTTTATTTTATTCATTATTTTCTTCAATTTGTTCGCGTGTGAGACAGAAAAAAATGTCCGCCACTACCACCATCGTCACATCGCAACAGGGTGTATTCACCCAGTTCATCAACTCGATGGGTGATCAATCCATGAGACAGCGTCGCAAGAAGTTGGTTTCCAATACCACCTGGGATGAGGTGAGCCCGGTGGACTTTGAGTCCCTGGCCACAGAAACACACCCAGTGAGTTTTCACATCACCGCCACCACTGACTCGTCTTCTTCCTCCTCGTCCTCCAAAAATGAACTGATGGAAACGATCAACAGTTCAGCCAACATGGCAGAAAGTATGAGCATGGTTTATCTCATGGGTTGTATGGTCATGCTGTGTCTGTCTTTGGTCTTTCTGGGACTCACCCTGGCTTACTCCCCCACCTCCATCAACATGACCTCGTTCATCTCACTGACCATGAGACTCACTTTATTCGAGACGTACGTATTCCCTGTCTCCATCCCCATTGGGGTCTTTTCAGGAGGCACGGTGATGGTTTGCATGGCAGGAATCTCTATGCTCATGATGCTCATCAACGGTCTCTCGTGTCATTCTTACTACAGGACCTTCAAGGATCTGACACGCAGTTACATCACTTCTTCTAATGATAATGGTGACCAGAAGGTCATCACGGGTCGCACGAGTGATAGTGGTCTGTTCTTCAATGTGCTCTCTTACCAGCTTGCGGAGCTCAACATTCATTACCAAACCAACGTACCTATTGGTATTGCCTTCTCCCTCTGTGCCGTGCTTACGATGGCCACCCTGGGTTTGGTTCATGTGGAGGCCCTGGTACCTGCTGTGTTTGTGGTCTTTGTGGGATCCGTGATCGTGGCCGTGATGCAGACCATCACCCAGATTGTGGTGAACACCAAGAGCATCAGTGACTTTGTCATTCCCTTGTTTGGAATCCTGGGGGCCATCCTCTTTCTGATACCATGGATCATTGCCTGTGTACTTGTCAACTCCTTGATCCGAACCTCAGGATGGGCGGCCGTACCCAGCTTCTTCTGGGGTATGCTGATTGTGGGATTCATCTTTGCCTTCTTGCACATCGCCGCCTCGGTCATCACCTTTTTTGTGGTCATCAATCCCATGATCTTTGAGACGGTGAACGTAGTACTCATCGTATTCCTGAACATCACCATCGCCCTGACTTTCTACCTAGGGGGGATCATGTCCAACAACATTGACCAGATCCAAGGGATCAATGCCCTCATCAGCAATTCCTAAAAAAAATGTCTTTCCTTTTTTTTCGGAAAAAAAATAAAGTATGTTAATGTATATATTTTTGTTTGCCACTCCTTCCTTTTTTTCTTTTGTTTTCTTCTTTCCGTCTTTGGCATACACAAAGATGACTGACAACGGTGACAAGGACAAAGATAAGTTCTTTAGGGTCATTGTGGCCACAAGGAGGTCGACACCTTTGGAGAAGAACCTGACCCCCAGTGTGGAAGACTACCAAATCTTCATCAGTGACACGGACTACCAGCTCTACACCTCTGTGCCACCGGGTCCTCAGAATGAGAGCAAACGTCATAATATCATTGCCTGTGCCAATTGGTGCTACCGACTGCCCGGTGGTCGTGAAGTTCCTGGCAGACCTTACTGGATCATTGGCAAGGAAGAAGATCTCATTGAGGCCTACAGAATCCGACTCCTCCAGCAACTGAACAGTCACAAGGATCCTTACCATGTGGTCAAGAGATGGGAGACCAACCTGTTTTACCATTCCATCACGGACACACGAACCGTGACTCCACATGGTCTCCTTCCCGTGCTGGTCCCCGAAGTGCCACCTGACTATCAGTTAGAGATCATTCGACGTGTGTGTCGCTCTCTCGCCCTGGATGATTCACCCACCCGAACCTTCAACGAGCTGTTCGCCCAACTTTACGCCTGGGTCCAAGAGAGCCCGTTCACCAAGAACCTCAAGATGAGCATGTTCAAATCACTCTATCCGCCCGACCCTGAACCCCCTTCTAAGGGAAGTACCAAATCCAAGGCGATATCGATGAAGGCGGAGACCACATAAAACACAAAAGAAAAAAAAAGAAAAAAAGAAAAAAATGGACATCCACATCACCACTTTCTCTCTACTACTACTTTTTTGTTGTTGTCGTTGTGAATTACAATTTGGGGCGAGTGTTATTGTCAATGAGGTTGAACGAGGTCGATAATTCATCCCATAGTTCCTTGTCTTTGAGTTCCTCCTCAGTGACTTTTTCATAGATGGGAAGAGAGCCACCCTTCATATGTTCCACCATGCGGATGATGGCCTCATCTCTGGTTAGTCCATGGATCTCTGCCAACCTCAAGGTGGTCCTCATGACTGTAATCACATCAGAGGTATGTTTTTTGGAGGCAGTGGCTGCTAGCACAGCCTTGTCCTGGCATCCCATCTCAACCAACTTGGCCACTTTTTGCTCAAAGAGTTTGATGTTCTGTTCCAACAATTCTTGTTTCCTCTTGAGATTTTCACGCTGGATCTTCAGATCCACAATCATTTGACGTTGATTTTGCTCCAGGTTGTTGTCACAGGTGGAAGAACACAAATCCACCATGACCTTGGAGGTGGCGATGTCCAAATGAGAAGGCCAGACTTGGTAAAAATCAGCCAAGGAAAGGGCACAGACTCCCACGATCAGACAAACAATGAATCGAGTAATGGAACCCTTGTCGCGACGCTTCTTCTCACTCTCGTTGGGCTTCATTTCTTTTTTTCCCTTTCCTTCTTCTTTTTTTTTGGTTCCTGCAGCAGAGAAAGGAGGGTGTTAGGTTTGAAAAAATGAAAAATGAAAAATGAAAAATTTGTTTTAAAAAAAAACCCCACCCCTTGACTTCATTGCCATTTTTTTTGAGTGCATGCGAAGTGGTGAAGGCATGTCCAAGTTGTTGTGCTTTTTTTTAAAAAAACCTTTCATCCCTTTTTTCTTCTTTTTTGTTTGTCAAAGAGAGAGAACACACACGCACAAGATTTTTTTTCGAAAAAAAAACATGAGCCTGGTTCATCTAGTTGCCTGCAAGAACGGTGGTAGCAGTGGATCCACTTATGTTGGACATGATAGTGATGATGATGATTCAATGAAGCAACAACAACAGGGTGTGGGGAACTTATCTGAACTGTTTTCAAATCAACCCAAGGCGACCTTGACTGTGAAACTTCTCTTGTCCACTGGATTGGATGCCCACTCATTGAGAGAGGTCCGAGTTTTCACCAGCATGGGTGATGCGGTGGCCATTCGAGATCTGGAAGATCCTCAAACCAGAGACAAGTCTTCACAATTTCGCACTCCTGGTCAGGCAGGCAATGTTCGTGAACTCTATGATCAACCCTTCATGGTTGAGTTCCCAGCACGACAGGCAGAAAAATTGGGTCCCCCCGCCATGTCCATTGCCTTCTATCAGACCTTTGAGGATGACGGGGTGACGGGAGGAGTCAGGACCCTCACCACCACCCACTCGATCAACAAGAAGGGTCCATACAAGATCAAGCTGCCCCTCGGATCCATTGTTGAAATTTATGCAGCTCAACCTGAAGTGTTGAGACCTTATGTAGAGGTGGAGGTGACGGTCACAGGGTTGGACCCTGCCGTATGGATCAAGGCTGGACATTATCCTTCTGTGAGTTCAAGCACCATCGTGGCGTCCCCTTACACTTTACCACAACTGGAGGCTAGATGGTCTTCACAAAATTCAAGATTGAAGCAACTTGGGTACGAGGCGGAGGATCCTGCCACTGATGATATCAAGCTCCCCTTTGTCTGTTATGGAGGATCGAAAGTAGGGGTCATGCTCCCCTTTGGTCCAGGGTTCGTGACTCGTTTCGCTGACCAACCAGTAGACAGGGACACTTTGATTGTCCTCTATGGGATTGGTTACTTGCTCACCACAGGATTTGCAGACATCTCCTTGGTCACTGATGGTGACAACAGCAACAACAATAATCCACAAGTGCGACTTGGATTTGCAGTGAACAGGAACAACAACAGTGGGGACGAATCTTCACCCTCTACTCTGATGTTCAACGAGTCCAGGGGAAGGGGGGTCAAAGAATTGCTTCAAACGGGAGGGTCTCTGGTGTCCACCTTCACTCCTTACATGAATGACATGAGGTCTAACTTTGATGGAAGTGGCAAAGTCAGAGTGGAAGCACCTTCTTACCCTCTTGAAACTCAAATCAACGATTGTGAGGATGACAGTGGTATCAACCTCTCCATCTCCATGAGCCTCAAGAGGTTTGCAGATTTTGTGCGTTCGGGTGCAACGGGTGCCAAGGGGTCTAACGAGAGTCTGCTGCGGTTGGATCCACAACTCCTGTGGCTATCCCAGGCATCCACGGATCAGGGTGTCACCATCCGACCCTTTACTTCTCTCTCTAAAACTGGGTCCTATCGCAGCGTGTCCCCTCAAGATCTGAACATGCTGTGCTTTAATCTATCGTTGGCCATGAAGAACGTCTCACCTCACTTGGTGTTGGTCGATCACTGGAGAGGGGGTGGCTTCTTTGGTTCACATTATGCCCATGCCAGCACCATGCTTTTACCCAGTGCCAGTACGATGTCCAAAGGTGCAAGGGCGTCACCATCGTCATCATCCAGATTCGCCACCCCCACCAATGGCATTGATTCGGGTGTCTCGTTGGAGGGAGTCATGATTGATAGTATCCATCCACTTTTCACCCCACTGGCTTCCAGGGCCAAAGTGGTGGAGAGAGAAACTCAGTGGTTGGACAAGTTGGTGGGGGAGGCCTGGTCTGATGGGAGGGCGGCCAAACCACTGATCAAGGGACTCAATTACAATGACAACATTCATGTCCTCAAAGTTTTTGACATGGATGGGATAGAGTACGTGCCCTTGCTGGAACAAACCTCCAACACCAACAACACCAAAAAGTGGAGAGGATGCAACATGCAAGATATTATGAATTCCATCTTGGATCCTTTCCAGCCCGCCTTGTCTGAACGGGAGAGGGCACTCTGCAAAAAGATGTCTGGTTTACAATATCCATTTCAACCTCTGACCCTGACAGGTCCTGCCACCTTGACTCTTGAATTTTGTCTGAGTTCTACCTCTCCGGCTGGGGTCATCAAGGGTCCACCTCATGGCAGAAATCATCTGGCTAAACTTGATCCTGAAAATGAAGAGGTCATGACAAAACTCAAACATGTTTTGCAACAGGGTCTAGAGGAGCAAACGAATCTGAGTCACACAATCATTGGAGTCGGGATCCGTCTGCCTGGACTCATTCAACCATCTCTGATCCTCATGTCATGGTCATTTTGATTTTTTTTGTTTCGTTTGTCCATCCAACGTGTGTGTCACACACACACACACAAATAAATAATATAAGGTGATTGGGTTGTGTGTGTTTTTCTTTCCACAAAAAAAAAGTTTGGTTTGTTTGTTCATTCGTCCTTCCTTCCTTCCTTCCTTCCCTCTCTCTCCCTCCTCAATACACTTTTATTTTTTTCCCTGTTTCTTGAGTCTCTTGGCTTTTTTTGCTTTGCTTTGATAGTATGTCTGCATCCAAACCTGTCTCTCTCACTGAGATGATTGCAGCCAAGAAAGCGGCCGCAATGAAGAGTCAGTTATCTTCGGACACTGTTCAGCAACCACAACCACCCCCGCCTCAGGTGAAGAAGATCCCAGCTCCACCCATCCCCGCTGCCACTACGGATGGGGATGAGACTGGCGAGGAGGAAGGGGAGGAAACCGAAGATAACGATAAGGAGGATCTGGAGCAGGATTATGACGAGACAGATGAACTTCCCCAATCTGACGTTCATGCACCACCATCGTCCAATGGTCATCAACATCCTCAACCCACTGAAGAGAGTGAGGAAGAAGTTAAACAAGAGATCACTGTGGCCAAGGAGACCGTCATCGTGACTCCTCTTCCTCCTGCTGCTGTACTGCCAGCCAAGTCCAAGACATCTGCTGGTGGCGGTGTCGCTGGAATCCTCAAGACGGTCATTGTCAAGGAGAGTGTTGCTTCTGCTGTGGCTCCTGTCGTCACACCTGTGGCAGAAAAAGCAGTTGTTGTCCCTCCCAAAGTGGTCAAGATCAAGGTTGCTGCTGCTGCGACCGCACCTGTTACCATTGTCACAGCCCCAACCCCAGTTCCTGTTGTGACTGCTGTTGCTCCTCCTCCCCCTATTCCCGAAAGTGAACAACTACAACCCACCGGCGTCATATCGATGGAGGGAATGGAGTCAAATGAACAAGCCAAAGAGGTGAAGCATGAGGATGGCAATCATGTTGTTGTTGCCACAACGGAGACTGTCACCTCTAAGGAACCTACTCCAGTTCCTGTGTCACAATCTCTGAAGCCCAAATTGTCCGTCGTCCCTGCTGTGGCCGAGAAGAAGTCACTCTCTTTGAAACCCAACACCACCACAACTGTCAAACCAGTGGCCACCACCACCGCCACCACCACTCCTGCTGCGGTTGTAGCACCTGTTGCGCCCATATTGGTTCCAGCCAGTGACATTGAGTTTCCTGCCCCACGCAAAGTCTCTGCATCCCCCACAACCTTGACCCACCCTGAACCGATGACTGTTGTTGCCACACCCGCCACTGAGACCACACTCGCCAACGTCAAGAAACTAGTCAAAGCTTCTACTACTGTACCCTCCACCATCAAGATCAGTCAAGTGGCCATTCCTGCCTCCAAGGTGGCAGGACCTGCGGCAGCAACACTCCCAACAGCCGTCGTTGCCGTCAAGAAATCCAAATCTTTGGAGCCTGAAGATGCAGAAGATAAGGAAGACAAAGACGAAGACGAAGACAAGAAGGCAGATGAATCTGTTGCTGTTGCACCCGCTACTGTGAAAGCAAAAAAGACCGAGGCAGTGAAAGTGAAAACAAACATCCTGGATGACACTGATGATGATATGACTATGCCCGTGGCACCTGCACCTGCCTCCCCTGCGGTGACCACCACCACAAAATCTCAAAAACCAGTCATTCCTACCGCTGCTTTTGTTCCTCCTACTACTACTACTACTACTGCTGCCATGGCAGTCACACTCAAAGCTACTGGACTTCAGAAACTCAGTGGTGGCAAGGCCCCTGCTGCTACTGCTGCTGCCGTCACTGACAAAGAGCCAGCGGTCAAAGAGAAACGTGCCACTAAAGTGGTTGTCGCAACTCCGCCTGTTGCTGATGTCCCAGTGGCTGTTGCTGAATCAGTGGAAGAAGAGGGAGTTCAGCCACCTGTCACCATCATCCCCACCATCAAGAAGAGAGCTCCTCTTCCTGCAACCACCATTACCACAGAGAAACCTGTTGCTTCCACTCTGGTTGTTGTCGAGCACAACAACAAAAAGGCAGACGCTCTCTCTGACGAAGAAAAAGAGGAAGAAGAAAAAGAGGAAGAAGTGAAACCGATTGTCAAGTCCAAACCCAAGTCGTCGTCTACTACCACCACTACTGCCGCCATTGTCGCTCCACCACCAGCCAAGAAAGCCAAGACAGTTCCTGCTCCTCCATCAGATGAGGAAGAGGATGGTGACATCACCACTGTCTCCACTACCCTGCCCAAAAAGACTGAGCCACCTGTCACCACAAAGACCAAAATCAAGACAGCAGCCACTCCCACCACTGTTGTTCCAGATGATGTGGTTATTGCTGCCACTGCTACTGCGGACAACAATAAGAAGGCAAGGGGGAAGTCTCAGACTACCTCTGCTCCTGCCCCCACTCCTCCAGCTCCAGCTCCAGTCTCAACAAAGAAGACGAAGGTGGCGGTGGCGGTGGCGCCTGTTGTGGTGGAAGAAGAGGTGGAGGTCCATTCTGACAGTGGAAATGAAGGGGATAATGCAACTGATGATGGTGAGGAGGGTCACGACGACAACGAGGATGGAGATGTCGAAATGGGGTCTGCTCACGCAAGTGACGACGATGATGCTAACGACAACCATATGGACGACGATGATGCTAACGACAACCATATGGACGACGATGATGATGGCAACAGCCTAGATCCTCAAGACGATCAACAGCAACAGCAACAGCCGTCTCGTCGCCGTCGTCGTCGCAACACAAACAGTGGTCGCAACAATCCAGATGATATTTACACCTTACGTCCTGGTCAGGTGACTGGACCCAGTGTGTATCGTGATTTTACGGATCTCTGGAACTCTGCCTCCACGGGCAAGATGAAGCAGAACATGCACTCACGACTGGTTGACCAGACATCTGGTATTCACACAGACACACTGAAGAGGGTCTGGCAAGAGCAGAATACCATTGGCACAGTCCCTGAATCCGTTCTCTGGACACCCGAACAAGTGGAGGCCTTCCAAGAGACAATGTCTAAGACCACTGTGGAGGTACCCCGTTTCATCCTGGTTCTCTTGATGCAAAAGGCCTGGGACATGGCCACCAACACCATCATGAGCGTCGAGTTTCCCATGGCCACCAGCCGACTGTCAGAAGCTCAAGTTGGATTGGGTTTGACCAAAAGCATCCTGTCCTCCCTCCCTGTGCTTTATTGCTCACCCGAGTTGCTCAAGCTTCAGGCCACACTATTGAGTGAGCAGGTGGCCAGTTCCTCACCCCTCCGAGCCGTCATTCCCATGACCAAGGAAGAGATCAAGGCCTACAATGATCTCCTCACGGATGGCATTGACCACAAGAGTGACCTCCAGTCCAGCATCAGTGAGAAGATCATTGATCGTTATCTTGAATGCTTGGGAACCTTGGCTCAGGCAGCCTCTCCCTTGCACCCCTTGCTACTCAACTACATCAAGAAGGCCCTGTTCCCCTTGTCCCTCCATTTGGTATCTATCTCCCCTTCCAGGAGTCTCATCAAGAACAGTGGGGCCGCCAGCATGGATTCCAGGAATCCTGTCATCCAAATCATCAAGGATTTGGCACTCAAAGACAAGTCTCAGCAACCAGCGCCCTCCAACAAGAAGAGACCCGCTGCTGCTTTGGATTCAGATGACGACGGTGACGGTGACAAGGACTCAGACGCAGACACTCCTCATGCGGCATCCTCCTCCAGTGGCGGTGATGCCATCAAGGCTGCGGGAGCTTTGGACGAAAAGGCTGCCAGGTATTACAGAATGGAGATGCAATTCCAGATGCTGGCTTTGATTCTGGGACAGGTCACCAGTTCCTCTAACGGACTCATCAGCATGCTGGAACGTCCCCGAACTCCCAACAGCATTCCCTTTTCAGGCTATGGAGATGTGACCATCAAATTCTTGGAAGACAGTATCCTCAAAGGTTGCATGGCCATTGGCATTCCAGGTCTACCTGGTGCCTTTGTGGTTCCCAAAGATCCAGAGGCCAGGAGGTCAGATGATTCATCAACTTCGTCAACTTCTACTGCGGGCGCTGCTCAAAAGACTCCACCTAAGGCGGTTGGGGATTTGGCCAGTCTGTTGGCCACCAAGATGTCCAAGAGGTTTCTGGACATTCTGAGCAAGCCAGTGCAAGATGAGGAGGTCAAATTCTTCATCTCTGAGGCTGAACCCTTCTTCAACATTTACCACAAGATCATCAAGGTGATCGCAGAGCTGGCCAACAAGACCGAGTGGATTAAGGATTCCAGAAGGCGCTGTTCTGCCCGTATTGTGAGGGAGAAGATCTTCCAGCCTGACAAGGACAGCCTTGAGAATGGCACGGGAAAGAAGATTGTGCTTCCCCACAAGCAGATCTTCCAGTACTTATTTGACCCCGTCTATGCCATGGGTGATCACCCCAACATTGAGGCCCTCAAGAAACATCCTGCTCGCAAAGATCTGGCCAAGAACCTCACTGACTTTACAGAGGCCATCCCCACCTTGCAGCAACTCACCTCCTTTGCTGAAGACATCAACAAGACAGAATCAGATCTCTACCAGAGACTCTACACCCAGAAGGCAGAGGGACATGATGAAGAGGAGAGGAAACGCAAGGAGACTGAACTGCGCTTCAGCAACAAGCAGAGGATCAAGTCCATCAGGGGATTCGTGGCTCTTCTCCGATACATGGCCTGCCTGATTGTCTGCAAGCTCGGCAACTCCATCGCTCTCAAGTGAAAAAAAACTTCAACCATCCAAAGACAAATAAACAAAACAAAAACAAAAACAAAAACAAAAACAAATGACTTGTGTTTTTTTCTTTGGAAAAAAAATAAAAAAAGGAATTAAAGAGGCAATGTGTGTATGTATTTTTTTCATTTTTTTCTCTCTCTCATTCGGATTGACCAGAAGTCAACAAAGGTTGTGATTGCATTCGACGTTGTTGTTGTTTTTTTTGTGCAGCAAGTGGTTCATTGTGATTATGGTTGCCTCCGCTACCGACGCCAGTAGGCACTTTGGGGAACTTGGAGAGCAAGTCTTTGAATTTGGTGTGCTTCACTTCCTCTGTCTCATATCCAAGATCATCCTCATCGTCGTCATCTTCAAACAATTGTTGCTGAGATGGTTGTTGATTCTCTGGTGCAGGGTCATCCAAATCGGCGAGGGCCTGTTCAAGTTCCATCTCTGCGTCCGAGTCCATGACGTCCATTCCATTGGAAGAAGAAGCACCATTGGGGTTGAAGGCTAAGTGGACAGCCTCCTCCATCTGTGAAGCCTCCTCCAGCGTGTCATGCATATCATCCACCTGGCGAGTAATGTCTTCTGGGTTCATCTTGCGATTCAGTCGGGACAATTCTACATTGGCTTCGTTCATGACAGCCAAGTGGTCACTCAAGTGATCATGCTGAGTCAACTTGTTCAACGTCTCGTTGAAATTGCTCTGCTGGGCTGAGTTGGTGTCTCTCTGCTTCTTGAGATCTTCATACTTCTTGTTGGCCCGTGCTATTTGACCTGTGAGCACTCTGGCCTGTTGGGACTCTTTGGATTTGCAGGCTTTTTTCTGTTTGAATAAGTTTCTCAGGTCGGTTTCTGTCTGTTCAATTTCAAGACAGATGTCCGTCTCTTGTCCTTCGAGTGTGGCCAAGGAGTCTTGGACCTTCCTGACCACAGCCTGGCGGCTATCGACTTGAGGGGATTGTTTGCCTTTCTGCTTGAACCTGGCCGTGGGTAATGACGATGATGAAGAGGGTGGTTCACTGACGCGCATGGAGACACCCCCACCACCACTATTGTCATCGACGTCGTCATCGTGATCGTGGTTGTTGTCGTCTTTATTGCCAAAACACGAGACGAAGCGGGGTCGAGATGATTGACCTTTGATGGCAGAACGCTTTGAGTTGCGTGCACCCATTTTGTTTGTTGTTGCTTTTTTTTCCCGAATGTATGCAAGGGCGAGAGAGGGTGGTGTGAAAATATAAGAAAAAGGGAAGAAGAAGAAAGATCAAGAGGAGGTGGGAGAATATTATCATTATTCAACATCATTTTTTTGACAAAAAAGGGCATTTGTGCATGTATGTGATCCAAAGAGAGGAGGGAGGGGGGATCCAGATTTTTTTCCCTTGATTTCATCATGGCCATTCACTGCGCTTGGCGTTGAGAGCAAACTGCTTATTGATGTTATCCATGTTCAGACTTGCGGGTTCAAGAAGGAATGTGAGGACATCGCCCATCAGTCTAAAGTCAATGTGTGTGATGGTCTTTGGCTGGAAGAACAGTTCGTAGACACCCGAAGACACGTCACTTATGAGATGATTCACGCCAGTTTCCATCGCATCGCCCTCAGACTCCCAATATCCTCTGAGACTTCTCAGCAGTTTGTCTTCCTCCGCACAATCTTTCAGGAACTTGGAGGACTTGGGGTCCTCAGAGAGCCCAGAACTCAAGATATGACATTCAAGGATTCGCGTGGCCATAGTAGACAAGCTTTTCGACAGTAGTTCAACTTTCACCTGTGCCATGTGAGCGAGCAAGTTTATATACTTGGGGTTTTTCATAGTCGATACCAATTTCTGAAGCTGATTAAGACTTCCAAGGCGAGCAGATGCATCATTCTGGGAGGCTCGCGTGAAGTTTTCTGTGCCCGACTTGATTTGTTTCATGAGTTTCGTGTTTCTTTCGTAGATGCTCTTTTGTTGGGTGTCGCTGACCTTCTTGGTGAGCTCACTGCGCAAACTATTGACCTCTTTTAATTGAGGGACGAGACTCTCAACAAACTGGGTGTTCAGTTGCATGAGGTGTTCTTGTTGGGACAACACCTCCGTAAAAAGCTTCTTGACATTATCCCCATCATCACTAAGAACAGGAGCAGGGACGATTGCGGCAGCGACAGCAGCGGAAGTTGTGCTGTCCTCATTGTCCAATGGCAATGTCTTTTCTGGCGTTGATGTTGGGTCATCACCAGAAAACCCGGCCATAATTTTATTGGATGCGTCGTCTGCCATAAGTTCACCCGGGTCCACACCATCCAAATCAAAGTCATCAAAGTCAAGTATATTTTCTGTGTCTGCAGGAACGGGGACGGGGGTTGAATCAGGCAAGGGGGTGATGACAGTTGGTGGTGATGACGGTGGTGGTGGCACAATGGGCGTGTCGTCCATCTTCTCCGAAGACCCTGGAGGTGGAGATGCCGGAGTGGGTGTGGGGGATGCACCATCAGATGATTTTGTCTTTTCCTTTATGATTTCATTCATAAGCTTGTCTGCCTCGTTCTTGAATTTGATTGGATCCACTGGATAGGGTACATAAGCGACGAGAGACGCATCGTCATCCTCGGCGAAGCTCATTTTATAATGGTCATCACCACTACCCTTTTGGAAAATGACGGCAAGCTCGCTCACAACCACTTTGAGCCCTTTCCATCGTGTTGTAATATCAGAGCCTGTGGTCACCAACAAATCACAGAGTTGAGACACTGCGGCTTGTTCTTCGGAGACATCAGGCGCAGCGGGATCTGGACTTCCGTCGTATGCCGTGTTTCTTATCCCTTTATCCATCAAGTCACAGACCTTAATGTTCAACTCATTCATGTTCGAGTTATACAGAATCATCAAGTCACAGAGTTCATTGTATTTATCAACAAACTCATTCACGAGGGTTGTCTCACTTGCGTAGGGCTTGGTCATCTTGGATGGGATATGGACATTTGGTTCGGTGAGATTCGTTATGCTCAATTTCAATTGAGCAGCCCCGGCTTCCCATTTTAGGTTTGATTTGCCTTTGCCAAACTTTGCCTCATAACCTGCATTCAGGCCGAGAAACTCACATCTTTGATGATACTTGGGCCAAACCTCCACGAAATAATCGTAATGCAAGTTCAAATCTTTTATGGCAGTATGCATCTGGGTCAGCTTCCAGTCCATCTCTGCCCCCAGGGTTGCATTCGTGACGACCACCTTGGTCACAGGGGATGATGATGGTGGTGGAGACACAGCCATAGGAGAGGTGGGTGCTGAAGGAATGAGAGGATTGGGGGTGGCAACCATAGACGTGGCATCAGAAACAGTGTAACCACTGCCTCCGCTTGCATCAGTAATAGGACTCCACTTACCCACGTTGACACCAGCCATCTGCATATGATATGTGAGTGTGTCCTTGTAATCGGGATATGGCATGGACATCTCAAAGTTGTTTATGGCATCGCGCAATTTTTTGGTGTTCGGTTCATCGACGTCGTCGTAATCCCTCACAAAATCTATCAACGATTCGACCGCCTTTGACAAACTCCGTCGATTTGAATACATATCTAATACATATTGTTCATTTGCCAAATACTGTGTATCTAGGATCTTGTTCCACTCGTCTCTGTCAGTCATGTGATTCACCAATCCTGCAATGGCGGTAAGATTAGACTCTGCCCATAAAACAATTTTACGTGCATATGCATCTAAGCTTATCTCGGACAAAAAATCCAAGACTTCCATAAACTTGGTTGACAATGAGCTGGAAGGGGCCCAAGCAGGAGCAGCAGAAGCAACAGACAGTTGGAGTGTTCGAACCTGAGTCACGAACTGGTCCCAGTGTGGGAGTGCAGTATCAACAAGTGCCTTTTCAGATTGGTCGCGCAGTTGTTTGAGTTGTGTCGCCACTATGTTCATCAGGCCTCCCAGTTCTTGGAAAGAGGAGATGGGTGATGGCGATAATGATGATTTAGGACCATGAGCATAAGCAATCGACGAAATGATATCAGAGTAGACCCTGTAGGCACTAACAAGGGGTTCAAACACCAGCGTGAACCCGGGCAGGACGTCACAGAATTTATTGAGAAGACTGAATCCTTCAGAGATTTCAGTGGGCAGGGGCATCTCCACAGGGAAAGGTAAGCGTGTGAATTTTGTGACGAGTGTCATTTTCTGAACTTCGTCGGCACATTCTGCAACTTGCTTGAGTGTCTCATTCAATTTATTGAAAATAAACTTCTGGCGTGAGAACTCAGCGAGGAAGTTGAGATCAAATAATTGAACGCGATGGTGCTCATATAGGTCATACTTTTTGGGGGCATCATGACGCAGTGTGTTGTACGTTTCAAAGGCAGTTTGCACCTTTGGCGAAGTGGATAGGGATTTAGAGTTGCCACCCGACTTGAAAAACTGCACGATGTTCTTATACGAATCCACTTCGAGTTGCACGTAGCTCTTGAGGTCATCAACCACTTTTTTGATGTTGTCAAATACTTCTCGCATTTGCACTTCAAGAGAGTTGGTCGAGTCTGTGAGCAGCATGTGTGCAGTCTCCATGGCCTTGTTCATGGAATCCTCATGATAGGTCACCCCCACGTTATACATCTGAACCGCACGCTCGAAAAGGATGCCAAAAATTTTTTGCCTCTTTCCAACATCGTAGTTTTGGGTCATTTGTGCTGTTATTTCATCGTTAAATTGGTTGGAGATATGTTCAATCTCTTGCATCTCTTTGAGAGCCGTCACCAATTCAGCACAAGCATTTGAAATTTTGGCTGCCACTTCATTGGTCAAGTTTGGGTCTGTTGAGGGCTTCGCCGGCGTTGATGAAGGAGTGGCAGAAGAAGCAGTCGTATCAACAACACTAGCACTAGCACCAGTGGCGAAAGGATCCATCACTCCAGTGGAGGTGGAGGCGGGGGTGGTGATGGCCACAACATTCAAAATACCCTTGGATGTCAGATCTACCATGGATCCAGTCGCAGAGTTGTGGGACGGGGACATTGATGATAAGGGAGTGCCAGGCTTCATGACGGGTGATGATGGCGGTGATGGCGTTGAGGAGGGGGTGGGAGTGGCGATGGCGACATGAGGAGAAGTAGGGGTTGTTGGAGTGGTCGGAGTAGTACCAGGGTTACTACTTGCCACAGGTGACACCCACGACTTCACGTTTGTGGCCACTGCAGTCATGTTAAACTGTGACTGTTCATAAGGAGTTGGCAAGTCTTTGTCGAACGCAGAGATCGCGTCCGTCAACTCATACACATCCTTTGACATCTTGGAGTCAACATTATAATCTTGAAGAAGTGTTTCAAGTACACGAACCACCTCGTTCAGTTGTCTTGTGAAAACGACCGTGTCTTTTTGGTACTCTGCGTAACTCTTTGACAGTGAAATGAAGAGTTCGTTCTGTTTGTCTGCGTTAAAAATTTCGGACGCCAGGCTTGAAATAATGCGAGCGTGTTCAGATTCCCACAATCTAGTCTTGCCTGCGAATCCGAGCACATCAAGCTTCAGCAGATCATCCATGATTGCCAAAAGGACACGCGATGTTGGTGATGATGACAACTTCGTTTTGAATGTCTTGATGTCGCTCATGTAGCCTTGCCAGACCTTTCCGATGTGATCAAACGTCTTCCCAGCATTCTCGTGGAGCCGTTTTGCTTGTTTGTCACATTCTTCCAGCATGACTTCAGACTCTTTTTGAGTAATGGTTTCTAAGGAGATTATGCTCTGTGCAAAAACATGGGCGATCTCCTTGAGTGGGTCCCAGACATCCTTGAATTGCGGAAGAATGAAGGTGAGGTTATGAACGAGGTTTAACCCATCCTTGACAAAAGTTGGCGATGCCACCTTCGCGGGGAAGACCAAGACCGAGAAGGCAGCGACAGCATCACTGTCACTGATTTTCAGTGCGAGGACTTTGTCTGAAACATCCTCAAGTGCCATTACCACCCCTGCAGGTTCGAATGATTCACAGAACGCTTTGGTGAACAGCTCAAGTTTCACAAACGCCCTGCGGTTGACGACATATCTATCGTAACTTTGAGATGCCAAATTGCGCGACTCGGTGTAGGACTCAAATGCCATATTCATGTAGGTATCATCAGGTATATTGCCCTTAGACGAGTACTTGACAAAATACGCGATGAGGACATCACATACTTCTAGTTCATAAATGATGTAGAACTCAAGCTCAGAGATCAACTGGAAGAGTAAATCAAGCGCTGACCTCATGGCGTCAACAAGTGGAGTGGAGGTGGCTATGAGCTGACTCTTCGAGGTTTGGATGATAATGTCCACCGAGGATCGAAGCTTTTTCATATCGCGATTATATTGTTTCGTCAAACGCACGAAGTCTTCTTGTGTGGTTTTTTGTGCTTCCTTGAATTCTGCGGCCTTGATCGTTCTACCTGTGAAATTTTTCACCGCAAGATATTCCAACTTCATTTTCCCACTTGCCTGACTTATGAAAGTACGGGTGCTATTCTCCATCTTCGCAATGTCAATCAAAGCTTGCGTGACCCCTTTGCATGCCTTCACGATCTGTTTCGTTGTGCTTGGGTCTAAGGCTGTTTTTAGTGATACTGGGGGCGGCGGTGCGGGCACTCCTGTTGCAATAGGTGTTGAAGAAGCAGCAGCACCACTACCCGTTGCTGCCGGAACACCAGGAGAAGCTGTTGAAGTAGAAGTGGAAGTGGAAGTGGAGGCTGATGCAGACGATGCTCCCGTTCCAGTTGGGGGAGGAGGGGGAGGAGCTCCAGTTCCACCAGTCGAGGCTGGAGTGGCGGTAGCGGCATGACCAGTTGCACTTGGAGACAACTTGATGATCATCGCTGGTGGAGGAGGAGGGGGAGGTGGTGGTGGAACAGAGGGAGTCCCAGATGTCCCCGCCGCCGCTATGGACAAGGTATACACCAATGGCGACATCTTGTCGGTTGTGTAATCATCAATGTAGCGCAGACGTTTGACCGGTTGGACATAAAACGGAGTCAAGGGAACTGCGGCATTGTCATCACAGTCCACATACTTCCGGACTAATGTGGCCGACGGTGGTGGCGGCACAGGCAGAGCCGCAGGGGTGACCTTCATCTTGAAGTAATCAGTGTGATTCTGTCCAAGTGGATACTCGCCCCTCATCAGAACCAAGTCAAACAATCCAGGGTAATATTCATGACTCTCCGTCACCACCTGTTGGCAGAGAAGATCAATCATCCCAGCCAGCTCCATGTGACTCTTGAAGTGATGTAGTTCTGCCACCAAATGTCTCATGGGTGCGGTGAGTTGAATCTTGCGGGTGAACGAATCGGGGGCATAAGGTGACTTTTTGAGAGTGGCTTCCTCCTCACTCGCAAGACCCTGCAGCTCACCCTTCACCTCCGAGATGATCATGTCTTTCATGATGGCGTTGAAAGATTGGAGGGCCTCTGGGGTGAGAACAGTCAATCTATTTTGTTTGAGTTGCTGTAGGTAGGTCTTTTCCTCGAGGTCTTCCAGAGACAGTTGAGAGGGTGAGGTGGGTGTCTCGAGTACCATTTCTGGTTCTGCCGGTGGCAAGGGGGCAGATGGTTTGATGGGTGGGGGTTTGAAGAGCTTGCCATACATGGTGAACTTCCCCCTGGGTTGGGAGGTATAGTCCGCACCTGTGATCACATAGTTGATTTTCATCACATGGTTCATTGGTGAACCAGTCGAACGTATTACATTTTTGGTCAGGCTCGGTTTCAATTTTTGGAGAACATGGTCCATGACCTCCTGTCTCTTGGTTGTAGTCACGCATTTGCCTGGACGATTCTCTCGTTCTCCCGGGGCAAGTGCATACAAAAACATGTTTCTGAGATCCTCCCCTTCGTCAAATGAACTCGTGTATTCCCCCACATCACTTTTTTCAAACAGTGACTCGATGTTGGCATGATCAGCCTCCAGATGCTGGCCCAGCCTAGCCTGAAAGAAGACCATGGCCTGACTGTACATCCACTCATCAAACTTCTTGTTGCGAATCTCCATTTCCTTTGGAGTAAACTTGGGAAAGGGATCCAGCTCTGCACCTTCTCTCATTGTGTCGTCGGTATCCGTCTTTGCCTTCTTATCCTTGTGTAGATCTGAGGCGTTGGTACCCTCATCCACTCCTCCTCGTCCTCCATCCAAAATCAAACGGAGGGTGGGAACCAAGAGCGCCATTGTCACTCTTTTTTTTCTTTGTTTTTTTCTTTCGTCTTCTCCAGAAATGTCCCTGTGAGAGGATGTAGATAAAAAAAGTGAGAGAAGGAAAAAACAAGTTGATAGAATGAAAAAAAGGAAGAAGAAGACGATGAGCCAATGTTGCTCTTATTATCAAATTAAAAAAAGGGATCGAAACCTTTTTTGTTGTTGTTGTTCTAGTTTGACAAAGAGGAAAGGGGAGGAAGGTGGGGAAAAAGGGGGGTTTTTAGACACTGAATGAATTTATAATTTTGTTGAACTCGAGGGCCGCATTTTGAATAGAGACGTTGGTCTCCCAGCTGGCGAGGATCTGAATGTACAAGTAAATAAACACAATGGGGTCCTGGTCAGGTACCCTAATCAGTCTCCCGTCGTAAGTAATCATCCCCAACTCTGTGCCAATTTTAACAACACACCCCGTCTCTGTCAACATGTTCATATTCATGGGATTGTCAATCAGGTGGGTCTCCAAGAAGACAGAGACATCGAAGGTATTGAAGTGGGCATCGATCAAACAGAGGGCAGCCATGATGCAGATCCTCCTGTGGGTGGTGCACCCTGGCTTAAAAGTAGACACCAATCGGAGGAGCAGATCCTTCATGAACAGTGGCACGCCTTCCTTCTTGAGATAGTTAATGTAGACAAGATCCGGGTCTTCCACCACGGTTTTGCCACCTTCGAGGGGTACATAAAAACTTTCCACTGGAATCTCTTTCTCTGGATCATGCTGGGTCTTGGGTGGCTTGAATGTTTTTTCTCTGTGAAGTTTTTGAATCTCTTTTCTGACTCGCTCCAATTTGGCTGGGTCCATGGCTGTCAGGGTCAGGTAGGATTCTAAAATATCTTTGATGCCCATGGAGGCAAAGAAGGATGCGGTCATGAAATCACCAGGCCAGGCATGTTCTGTGGCAAAACTGATGGGGTGAGGGATCCTGAGTGGTTGCAATACTCTGGACGTCTCGCTTGATCCATAGGGGAGGATGCACCAAAAGATCATGTTCTTTAAATTCTGTGCCTGACCATATTGAAGTCCCTTCTTGCTGGCGTAGGCAATAGTACGCTTCCAAAAGTTCAGTAAATTGACACAGTGAGGACCACGACCTGGTGGCGGAGATGATGCAGGAAGGACAACGGAAGGAGTGGTGGTATTGATGCCCAATACCATATCCATGAGCGCATTGATGTCACTTGGGTCCGTAGTAGTGGTGGTTGAGGTGGCGGTGGCATCTGCATCTCCCATAACGGAGGTGATCAATTCATGTTTGGTGATTCTTGCCCTATTACCATTCCTGTCTCTGCCAGACCTGCGTGTGGGTGCATTGTAATGATCATCGACACCACCTGATAGATCGAACTTCCTCTTTTGTGATTTTTTCCGGGCCTCTTCACGAATGGCCTCTTTCTCGAGATCCTTGAACATCTGGGCGTTGATGGTTTCCACACTGTGAAGGATGCATGACTGGGTGCCCCTCTCTATCAATTGGCTGGCCAGCGAGGTGCTCACCTTCAACCCCAATCTCCAGTACATCTGTCGAGTGGCCAGTTCCTCTGAGAACATGAAATATCTTCTCTTGATGGCCGCCTCCCAGGGTTCTTGATACGGCTCTCTCTTGTAGTGGGCAAAGCCAGCGGCGATCCGCATGGCAAACTCCATCTTGACCAGATCCGCCCTCGGACACAGTGGGGTCGCAGTCACAATGGCATACAGTCTCTCGACCAACCATGCACTCTTGTCTGGCTTGCGAGGTAAATAATCCACCAGAGAATCTTCCACGGCCAGGTCCAACAGGTGAGTGTCTCTTGGGCAGTGTTTGAGCACGAACTTGCGGGCCATCCCCTGAATGGTGGCCAGAAGTCCCTTTTTGGTGGCAATCACAAACCTGGGAGTGAAGAGCAACATCTCCAGGTACACGTCCCAGGTGCAGCCCGTGTAGAGCAAGATCCCACCTGAATCGTCCATCTGCAATTCCATCAGTCTCATGTCCATGAAGAAGAGTTCCACATAGGCAGAAATTCGGGCATCCACATCCGACAGCATGTCAATCAGGGCATCAGGGGTCTCCACCTTCTCTAAATCAATCGCCCCTTCCTCGCAATCATTCAACCCAAGTCCAACCCTAGAGAGGCACAGATTGATGGTCCCCAGACACAAGGACAAGAATTTCAATTCTTTCGCCAAATGCATGTTCATTCCCTTGCTCATCTGATCCGACCCACCATTCATCATCATCATCTGCTGGGCCATCAACCGATCATCACACATCTTGATGATCCTCAACGTGTTTTGCTGGATCACCTCAAACGCCCCTTCCTCAATATCATCCTGCAATCCCAATTCTGTGTCACTGTCATAATCCGCTACATCTTCCTCTTGGATGATCATGTTTTTCTTTCTTTCTCTCTCACACTGCACACTGCACACACACACACACAAAAGAGTTTTAAAAAAAAGGAAGCGGAGTCACGAAAAAAAATCATGAACATACACCCCCTCACTCCTCTTGTTATTATCTTTGATTCTTTTTTTCTTCTTCTTCTTTCCCTATTGCATCTTCCTCCTTGGTTCCCCTCCCCTCGCTCATCCACCCAAAAAAAGATGGGCTCCATTTTTAAAGAGCTTCATTTTTTTCGTTCAACTTTTTTTTTAAAAAAATTCATTGTCGCGCACCCCCAACTCTCCCCTCTCTTTTTACCTTTCTACCTTCCGTCTTGTCTTTTTTTGGGGTTGGTGGTGAAATCACTGACAAATGAGCCATTTCGATGAACGAGACCCCAATGTGGTTTTTGAGGAACTTGCCGGTCAGAAGTTTGAACAGGTCTTCAAGCACATTACAAGAACCTCTGCGGAACCTACCATCAATGATCTGGCCACGCATGGAGTGGAGGATGGTATTCAAACCCAGCTGTATGTGAAAATGGGAGATGTGGACAACACCAACCAGTCTGAACTCTTGTTCCCTTTGGGGAGAAGGGACTTCCCTGATCACTTTTACATTCTCGGGATCACAGTGGACAATGTCATGCTGAATGATGGCATGCCCTTAGTATGCGATCTGATGAAGATTGATCACAAAGGGAACAGGGTCTCTCTCATTGCCCATCACAACACGTACAACCTGACTCGTCCCATCACCGAGTCTCGGTCAGCTGGGCAGTGTCACAAAAGTGCCAAAGGGATCGCCTTCTTGCCCAGTGTGGTGGCTATCCCTCAGTCATTTGGGGGTTCACTTCATACCAGGGAGGCGGCCAAGAAGATTGCGGCCATTGCAAATCATGTTCCCAGTGCCACGATCATCGACGAACTTTTGGAGGTGAATGGCATGTCCATTAGCACCAGCGGCTTCTGCATTCTGAACATAAGCACCTTCAAAGAACCAAAATTCCAATCCTTCTGGGAATTCATCAAGAGCAATCAGTTCAAGACGATTGTCACCACCCTGGATGAGAAATGCCCCTGCAGTGACAAAAAGGGTCACATGAGAGATGGGCCCCAGGATTCGCGCATGCTGAGTCCTCTTCTCTGCACGGCCATCACCATCACCCTGGCTGATTTGCACCACCACACTCATGTCAGTATTGGAAAAAAAGACAATCTCATCTTTGTCATGAAACCCATGGAAGACGACACCAACGCCACCTTTTCCAGCACCTATGCCTTCCAGGGTACCCTCACTGTCACTGTGACCAAATGAATAAATAACAACAACAATAATGACAAACCTTTTTTTGCAAACACCAAAAATTTTTGGGATCACTTTCGTTTTTTTTGATTTCCTTTTTTTTCCTACTCTCCCCCCATCCCCACCTCTCTGGTCTTTGAGAATGTTGAACATGTCGTCCATTGCATTGCATTGCATTGTAGAAAGGAAAAAAAATCCATTGACGTCTTTTCTCCTCTGCCCTCCCCTCTCCTGTCTTTTTTTTCCTTTTTTCCTTTTTTCCTTTCTTTCGCATTTTTTTGAATTCATCATGTCCATTGCCAAGAGTGTGGTTTTCTCGACACAGAGAAAAATCGCAGTGTTGCCTTATGCTCGACCCATGTCCAAAAAGTTGACTGCTGACGCTGTTGTGGGTGGTGTGATGCCAGCTCCGCCTGTACCACCACCATCACCTCCTCCCCCTCCCGCCGTTCTGAAAATCACTTCCTTGTCCACTCCTGCTCTTTCTGCGTCGCCGTCTTCTTCCTCTTCCACTTTGCCCACGCAGGCCAAAGTAAATGGGACACCCAGTCAGGATGATTTTGTGTCCATGGTCACGGATGACGGTGAAGGGAATGAAGTGGGGCCTGGTCTCACTTTCACGGACAATGCTGAGCTGAGACGAAACATCCCCAATCCAAATGGTATTCCTGGTGAGGTGGTGGAGCTGGATGGCAAGTACAAGATCCTCTTCCTCGAGTCCATCATTGATCGCCTCAAGGACAAGATGAAGTCGTACATGTACGTGTTCTTGAATGCTGTGGCCACCGTCTCTGGCCTGAAGGCAGTGACCACACATGAATCCAGTGAACTTGAATCCGTGGTCACCAGTGCCCATAAGGCTTTTCAGCAGGGGTTAGAAGAGGCCAGAAGAAATTTGGAGGCCAGTTCATTGACTAGCGATACCAAGAGGGCCAATGCTCTGATTCTTTCTGGTCAAATGGACAACAATGCTCTCGATCAAGCAACCCGTGAAATTCTCGATGAAGTGTACACAACCAGCGGAGGCTATGAAAAGGATAAACAGAATGTGTTGTTGCCCAAGACAAAAGATTTGAACAGGCTCCCACCTGTGTCCTTGAGTCAGATGGTGCCAGGTCTACCTGTTCTTGACTTGACTAGCAAAGAGGCTTTGGTGCAATGGGCCCTCAAGACGGGCAGGTTGGACAAAACTTTACTGGAGGCATTGGTGATCTTGTTTCCTGAAACCAAGAAGGAAGAACTCTCCCTCAATTATCTCTTGAATGCAGACTCCTCTGGCTTTACTGTGGTCTCTCCTCAGGTCACGGGTCAGGCCAACTTGGCCGCAGATTGGTTGAAGAGGGAGTTGGAGACAGATTCGGATGCACCCCAGGCTCATCTGCATGCAGACGGTCGCTATTACTTCACGGAGGTGACGTTGACCCCAGAAATCTTGGCCAAAACATATCCAGTGAAGTATGGCAACCTGGTGGGGTGTCAAATTCTGGAGAGCACTCTCATGAGAGGAATGGCCTCAAACAACTTGACTGCCGATATGATCATCAATAAATTGAAAGATGCCAGGGTGGACATGTTGGGCACTTTGACCAACCGTCTCATTGTGGCCACACGGACAGACAACTATCATATCAACAGAGAGGCCAGGTTACAACAGCGTGCCTTTGATCGACAATACCCACCCAAGACCCTTGGTTCTCAGAATTGGCGAAACTGAATACATGCACACACACTTCCATCTCATCCCTTCTCCCCTCCCTCAATTTGATTCATCCACAATGTGCGTCCTTGCCACGAAAAAGAAAGAAAGAAGAATACCCTTTTTTTATTATTTTTTGTTGATCTTCTTTTTTTGTGTGAATTCTCTCTCCCCATTCTCTCATTAATTTTTTTTCGACTCAAAAAAAACGATGGATTACAGAGAGTGGTTGTTAAAACCCAATCCATCTTCAGAGACGCGCCAACGGGGCAATGGGAGTGAAGGATTATCATCATCGTCGTCGGGACATGCAACAGCAACAGCACCTATATCCTTTCTCTTTCACGGTCAACCATCGCCATCATCCTCATCGACTTCTTCTTCTTCTTCAAGAACGACAATCACGAGGACCGCACCGTCCTCCAAGGGGATCACTCTTCGAATCCATGAAGGCTTTTGTGGAATGGAGAACCACGTCTTTGATGCCTGCCAGGTCTTGAGCACTCAAAATGAACCAGACAAAGAGGTCATGAAAATGTATCAGAGAGTTGATTCTTCAAGACACAACTCTCGCCTACTTTTGGCGGGGGCACCTTGGTGGACCTTGTTTTACCTGGTGGTGGCCATCCCTCACTTTTTAGTGATCTGTTTTTTCAGTTCTGTCTCCCAGATTCTCTCCCTCTCGGACCCCATCTTGCCAGGTCTGACTCAGATCTTCCTGTTTGTATCCTCTGTCTTGTTATTGTGCGCCACGGGACTTGTGTCCAAGCAGGTTCTGGATGACCTCTACTTGCCTCCAGTCCAAAATGAAGACAAAGGGATCATCATCCTCCGGTGGCATTATGGTCTCACCTTGGTGGTGCTCCTGATCGTGTACCTGGTCTCTGTGTTTATGGAACCTTCCGTGGCCTTTGGGATTTCAGTGGCGGCTGTCTTGACCCAACTGTTGATCTTGAATGCAGTGGTTGCCTTTTGATATTGCACATACACAAAGAAGAAAATAAAAAAAGAAAAAAGAAAAAGAAAAAAGAAAATAATAATAATCGCTGTTTGAAATTTTTTATTCTCAAAGAAAAAATAAAAGAAGACAAGTAAGATGCATGTGTTTTTTTTGTTCTGTTCTTCACATCATTTCCCCGCGAATCCTGCGGGCCAATCGCATGTCCTTCACCATGATGGTGACCCTTCTACCGTGAATGGCCACCAAGTTGGTGTCCTCAAACAAGCCAACGAGGTAGGCCTCACACGCTTCTTGAAGAGCTCCAAGGGCAGAAGCTTGGAAGCGCAACTCATTCCAATGGTCTTTGGCAATCTCCCTCACCAGGCGCTGAAAGGGAAGCTTGCGAATGAGCAACTCAGTGCCCCTTTGGTACCTGCGAATCTCACGAAGAGCAACGGTACCAGGCCTGTAACGATGAGGCTTCTTCTTCTTGATGCTGCCACTCAGACCACGACCACTCTGAGGAGCACGCTGAGGCGGAGCAGTAACAGCAGCACGAGAGGATGTAGATTTCCTGACCGTGGTCGAAGAAGAAGAGGATTTCTGTGGCTGCGGCTTCTGACTCAACCTCTCTTGGGCAGTATCGGGGACCAAAGGAGATTGTCTGGCGACCTTTGCTGTCACAGGGGGACGAGGCGTCGCCTTCAGAGGGGGAAGGGGGATTGACTTTCCAGACGTAGAAGGACGAGCAGCGCCTTTCTTGGTGGTGGCAGTCTTCATGACAGGCATGATCTCAAGGGTAGAGGCAGTGGGTGAAGAAGAAGGCGAATCCACGTTCTCGTTCTCGTCGTCATCACCATCACCATCACCATCACCATCACCACCACCAAATTGCGACTGAGGGTGTGTCACAAAACGAGACTGGAGTCGAGATTTAGTGTATCTGACACGGTCATCTTCTTCATTGTCGCTCTCGTTTTCGCGAGGAGAAGACGAAAAAGTTGAAGTAACATCAGTAGTGGTGTGAGAAGTATTGCGACGAGCGTCTCCCTTAGTGCGGACCATGGTGTAAGCTGAAAAGAAGATAGAAAGCAGAAGGAGAGAGAGAAAAAACAAGTAGGGTGGTTGTTTGTTTGAATGAAGAAAAGAAAAAAAAAGTTTAAAACTCTCTTGGTTGAACCCCTTTATATAGACTTGACCTTGGGTTGGATGGTAGGTTGGACCTCAACCACCTTGCACCTTTGTGGACTATATGAGGTCTTCATATAAAATTTTTTTTCTTAAAGGTGGTCCAGGTCCAACCCGCCATCCAACCCAACTTTGGGCCCGATCCTAATAGTTTCACAAACTTGAACTTTAACTTTCTTTTTCGATTATTGTGCTATTGATTCACCACCACACCCTTTTTTTGTTTTCTTTTTTTTTCTTTCTTTCTTTTTTTTCTCTTCTCTCTCCCTTCCCCAACAAAAAAAATGTCTCTTGCCAGAGTCTTTCATTTTGGGGCCCAGACTTATGCTTCCACTCTGTTCGACGCTACCATCACTACTACTACTACTATTCCTGTCACTCCACCCTCTTCACCACCTTCATCACTTCCTCTTCTTCCATTTCAGAAAAGAGAAGGGGAGGAGAAGTATAACCAAGATCAGGAACCGGAGCAGAAAGATGATCATAGCGATGACGAGCCTGTCATTGTTTATACTTCTACTGTTTTACCACCACCACCGCAACCACCTACCTCAACTTCACCTTCACGTCCATCTTCACAAGATTCGGTTGACTTGGAGGAGGCGGAGAAGGAAGACGATGATGAAGACGAGGAGGGGAACATGGATGGCGCCGAGTACGACAACCACACTTATCTGGACAACCTACCTCGCATGAACAATGGCAACGGTCTCAGGTCTCGACTGAGGGTTCGTGAGCGCAACTCTGATTCTTATGCCGAGAGAAAGATTCGTGAATCGCTTGTCTTTGATGTGGAGGACGAGGATGACGACTGGCAGGGTTCCAAGAAGGCCAGGGATGAGGCTCACGACAGACGACTCAAGAGAACCAAGGAACAGGAGCGAAACCGATCTGTCGAGGTGGTCAAGAAGATCTTTGGTGCAAATGACAATGCCACCACCGAGGAGATCTTGCGTCCCTTCAAGTTCCACAAGAAATCCAAACACTCTCGTCGCAAGATCCTCAAGAACATGGCCAAGGAGGACAACGACAACAACAACAACATCCACCATGATGATGACCTTACCACCGACAACAACCATCACCACCGCCATCAAAAACAAGGTGTCCGGACTGTGCCCGTGGAGGGGACTTGCATCGTCTGCCTTGTTCGTCCTAGGACTCATGGGATTCTTCATGCTATTGAGGAAGGACAGATCATTGGAAATGTTCACCAAGCATTGTGTCAGTTCTGTGTCACCGTCTTCATTGAAAGGATGGAGATGAAATGCCCTGTTTGCAGAAAACAAATTGAAAGTTATGTTCAGATCTTTAATTCTTAAAAAAAAGAGAGTCTCTTTGAAAAAAAAAGAATCAAAACAAACCCCTTCCTTTCTCTTTGTTCTTTTTTTTGTTCTTCTCGTATTTTTTTATCAAACAAAAAAACCAAAGACAGACAAGGAGATAGTCAATGTCTCGCAAAAACAAGGGTATCACTACCAAGGCTTGGTTGGATGCCAATGGCTTTGATTCGAGTCACATTGAGGTGGGACCCGTGAGAGGCAAACTGGTGGAGGAAGGACTGACCATCAGTCAACTGGCTGAACGGCTTCAAGATTCAGATCCTGACCATTCTATGGAGACGTACAGGGATGTGGTGGGCAGAGGAAGTCTCACCACACTGGGTCTTCCTGATCCATTGGCAGCGAATTCAAACAGCAACAGAGGTAAGGTGGATCCAAGATCGGGGATCCGAAGGTACGCTGGGATTCCTCACAAGGGCAGACTGGTCAGTGAGAACAAGAGACTGATTTGTTTCAGTGAGGGGGATGGACAGTTTGTGATCGGTCTCGCCTGTCACAAGAACAACAAGCTGGATCGGTCAGAAAAGATGGATGTGGATGATTACTTGCTCCCTGGTGGAACTCCAACGATCTTCGTGGATGAAGGGGGTGTGAAGCACACACTCTTTGTCGAGAGGACGATGGGTATCACTGCCCATGGTGCGACGTATGGTGCCATGGGTGAATTGACCCGCACACAAGAGAAAAAATTGTGAACAAAAAAAAGCAAAAAAGCAAAAAAAGTATTTCTTCCCTTCCTCATCATCATCCTTCTTCCTTCTTCCCCTCTCTCTTTTTTTGTTTCGCGAGACTATTTTGCACCTTCTTGTTCTCTCTCCTCCTTTCCCATCCACTCCCTTTTTTTCTTCTTCCTCTCTTCTCTCTCCCCCCTTTCTTTCTTTTTTTCCCCCAATGTCTTTGACTACCACCACGACCACCACGACTACTGCGGATACTTGTGTTCAACACATCCTTTCACCAAAGTTAAGGATTCGTTGCTCGAGCATTGCTGATGTTGAGGAAGAAAGAGAGGAGGAGAAGAATGGTAGCGGTGGCGGTGATGAATGTAAACAGGGAGAGAAGGACAATGATCGACATGCACCCTCACTTATCTTGACCAGAGGAGCTTCATCATCATCACCACTCTCTTCGCCTCTCTATAGACCAGTGGCCGTCAAACCCACCGCCGCCACAGCCCTCTCCCCTTTGTTGAGAAGGAACAAGAGTCTCGATGTTTTCCATACTAGTGGTGGCGGTGGCACTGCGGCGGATCGCAATTATGGGGTTCGACCAGGAGACGAGATGAGTGGTGCCATGGAGAGAGTTGCAGGGATCATTATCCCCAAATCTTCACCACCTTGCTCCAATCCTTGCTCTCCCAGCACATCCCCTCATCCGTCTACATCGTCCACATCCTCTTCCAGGACCAACTCCCCTCCTCTCTTGTCATCCAGGGCCTCGAGGTTGAAATTGGAGATGTCCCAGAGTGCCTATGCGATCATGATTTCCAAGAGGATGACACAAGAGGCTACGACTGTCACTACCACTCGTCGAGAGGAATCATTTTGATACACACATCTATGTTTGCCTACCAATAGAAAGCAAAAAAAAATAATAATAATAATAATAATGTTCGATTATTTTGCTCATTTCGTTTTTTTTTCATTCACTCTTTGACAAAGGCAATGACATTGAAGGTTTCCGTGGCACAGATAGGGCACTTGACGATTTTCTTGACGTCAGTTGCACAATAGTAGACTCCACAGATGGTCTTGATGGCGTTCCCTTCTCTGTCTTGTTTCTTGCACTGCATCGAATAGGTGGCAGGTTCCTCACAGATGAGACAGGTTTCCCCATTAGGTGCCACTTGAGTCGTCAGTGGTGCGGGTGCGGGTGTCGGATCGACCAGCTCCGTGATTTGTGCCTCTGTCTTTCTGAATTTGTGGACGATCCTGTTGCCTCTCTCGTCCTCCTCTGTGACATAATCATAATTGTGATGATCGTCGTCGTGGTTGCGGGGGTGGTAGTGATGACCAACGTTACTGTCACCGTCATCATCATCAGAAGATGAACTGCTGTTCGTGTTAGTACCTTCCATGTCAGCACGTATTGCGGTCAATAATTCCTCCTCCTCTCGGTCAACATCGGCATTGCCGCACACTCCCCTCGTTCCATGGTTGGCAATGACTCTGTTGTTGAACATGACCTGATTTCTGCCTCCAATCTGATTACCATGGATGGCGTCTCCACTGAAAGAATATTTGTCCACCTGTGGTAGCCCCTGGATGATGTTCATGTGATTTCCTCCAGCGTCTCGAATGACAGTTGTGGTGGTCACCCCATTCATGGTTCTGACGTTGGTGATGGTCCTGTCGTCGCGGTGACGTTGGTGATAGTTCTGTCGATTGTTCTTCTGAGGGGTCGAGGCAGCGGTAGCAGCAGCAACAGTCTTCCCATGATGGACATCGATGACACAGTTCATGCCATAGTTGGTGCCATACAAAACCCCAATCTTGCATTCCATGCCGTGATTGTCACCGTGAATCACCTTGATGTTGCACTGCATCCCCGTGTTGTTCCCACGCAGAACCCTGATGTTGCACTGCATCCCCGTGTTGTCTCCATTCACCACGCCAAGCTCACAGGCCATCCCTGCGTTGTCACCGTCAACGATATCAAACTTGCAATTCATGCCAATGTTGTTCCCTGTTAGTTGCCCGGCCCTCATGCCCATGGCCATGTTGTTTCCTTTCATGATGCCCCCACCCATTGATTTGCTGTTGGCGGTGATGGTGTTGGTCTTCTTGTTGTTGTTGTCTCTGCAGTAAACTAGATAAACACACACGCACACGCAAAAAAGGAAAAGAAGAACAGGAACAAAAATTTTTGGGATTGGAAAAAATGGAAAAAGAAGAGAAGGAGTTGAGGAGTGTGGATGAAAAAAATAAACAAAAATAAAAATTGCTTTCATCCTTTCACCTTTCCTTTTTATCATCCACCACCCTCTCTCTCCCCCCTTCTTGATCACCAATTTTTTCTTTTTTTTCTGCTGTCATCTTGCGTGTAATAGTTTTCACTGTATTCACCTTTTTTTCTCGTAAACTATCTTTTTTTTCATAACTTAACTCATTCTACTTTGGAAAACTTTTTTTTGGGGGGGTGGTCTTGCTTCAGTTCTTTTCATCAAAGAAAGAGGGATAAAAATAAATGACAGGTTCTGAACCAACTGTGTGTGGCAAGTTGAGCGCCCTCCTCTTTGCTCTGACTCTTCTGACCTATGGAATCTTTTTGGCCATTGGTGATGCGGGGGTGGGACCCTTCAAGTCCTTCTACACGATTCGCACCACGGTGAATGGTGACCTCTATGCTCACGAGACTGGATGGTACACTTACACTGCCCTCTTTTGGTTGTTGGCTGTGGGTTGGATTGTCTGGGCTGGCTACAGGTGGAACAGTGGAGTCCCCAAGAAATCAGAGATTCCCGTTGGCTCTCTTTTGGGATCTCTCTCCATGCTCCTCTTCTCCTCTGCCTTGGCGGTTCACCTGGCTCAGGTGGTCAATTATGCCATCATCTCTACCATTCTCTCTGGCATGGGCATCCTCATTGGTGCCACTGTGGTCATGTGTCAGAGGCGTCTGGGCTTGGTGAGGACTCATGACATGATGAAGTTCTGGTGCTTCTATTGGCACGACTCTCTCTATGACAACATTGCCCATGCTCGTGCCCCAGAAAGTGGTGAGTATGAGGAGGACGATGATGAGATTGAAGTGGATGTCATTGAGCTTCAGAAGGGTTCGCCAAAGAATGGGGGCAGTGGTATTTGGGATGTTTGGACCCCAACCGTCATTGGTGGTAGTGGTGCTGACACTAGACCGCCTGCCGCAGATCTCCTCACCTGGCAGAAAAAGATTCATTATTACATGAATGGGTTTCCCTTTGACCGTCGCAGTATCCTCTTCCCCTTCGTTCTGGGTTGGGAGGCCTTTTCGTTCATTATTTACATCACCACCTGGATCAATGGTCCTCTTGAGGCTGTCTGGGATCCTCTTCAGACTCCCAGCGCCATCCCTACTCCAGACGTGTTCCCCGTGACCCCCGATGAGCTGCCTCTTCAGGTCCTCACCGCTTCTTGGGTTCTCTTTGTCACCATGGCCACCTTTGTCTTGATTGGAGCCTTGGTGACCTGTACGTATGGTGCCACGCTGACCGTCATGATTGCCTCCCTGGCCATCGGTTTGCGCTTCACCAACCTCTATCTGATCGCCGCCTTGACCTCCGTCATTGCCTTCGTGGTCCTATTGTTCCAGTTGCTTCAAGCCAACTTCATCATGCACCGTCGCTACTTCAAGTTCAATTGAAAAAAAGGGAACAAAGGAAAAAAGAAAGAATGTGTGTGATTCGTGTGTATGTGTTTTCTTTTTTTTGAAAAAAAATAATGGGTGCGAGAGAGAAATTGAAAAAAAAAGACTCGTTTAATCCCCCGTCTTGTGTTTTTGAGCGACGGGGACAATCTCGCCTCCACCTGTGGCAGTAGTGATAGGTGGTCCCTGTGCCTTTCTCTTGACACCACCTGTTGGTTTGGGGGGCACCTGCTGTGATGGTGTTGATTGAACATGAGGAACAGACGTTGAATTGGTTACTGCTGCAGCTGGAGCATGAGTGATGGTCACCACTCGTTTGGGAGTATGTTGAATCACCTGAATGGGAGCGGTAGCAGCCACAACAGCAGAAGCTGTGGTTGGAATCTCAGTGAGAGGTTGGGGTGGCTGCTCGACAGCTGGAGGTGGTACTGTCACTGGTTTGTTTTTTTGAGGGGGTGGCTGCTGCTGTTGCTGCTGTTGTTGCGAAGAAGATGTCGCAGTGGCAGCAGTGGCGGCAGCAGCAGTAGGTGTCCTTCGGATGGGAAGGGTGGTTATCAAGCTGAGAATGTCCAGTCTGGTATTCTCCACCGTTCTCTCAAAGATCTTCCAGTTGTGGACCCTGGCCTCTGTCTTCAGTAGGTCACACGTTTGGATGAAATTCCTCCGGATCTTCCTGGCGTCCGCAGCCAACGCCGACTTCATGATATTGTTGAGGACAACAATAGATTCATGGGCCATCCTGAGCTTGTCAAAGAGGATCATCTTGTCCGGTGTGTCAATCACATCATCTGGTATGATGGTATCCAGATAGGTGTTGGCCACGAACTCGGTGTCAGGAGTCAGCTGGTTGATCACTGATTTGGCCTTTTCCATCAGCAAGTCAATGTCCAGGAGCTTTCCCATGACGGTGATGCCAGGCTTGCCCGCAACAGCCTTCAGTGACCTCCCTTGGGTATCAATCATCTTGATGGTTTCGAGGACCCCCATGAGGATCTTACCCTTGGTCTCATCCTCTTCGCAGTAGGCGGTCATGATGTCCGACGATAAGGACAGGTCATCCCCTTGCAACATCCTCTGGGGTGTGATGAAGGTAGAGTCCATGCCAGAGGTGGCCACGCTAGGCATAGAATTCATGATGGTGATGATAATGATAATGACGATTCGTGCGAACAAGAAGAAGGAAGGAAAAAATAGAGAGAAAGAAAGAAAGGAAGAAAGGAAGGAGAGTGAGAAGTGAAAGAAAGCAGTCTATCTCTTTTTTTGTTTTTTTGTTTCTTTTCTTTTCTTTTTCCTCTCCCTTTCCCAGAAAAAAAACAAAGAGAATAGGGTGGCACCTTTCATCCCCCACCCATTGCTTTGGTTTTCATTTTTTTTGAAGAGACAGAGAGATATAGATGAAAGATGCATACTTTTGCTTCTTCTTTTTTGAAAACAACGCGAGAGAGTGAGTGCACATACGTCCAAACTGCAATAATAAAAAATGGGCGGAGTTTTGGGACTGCTCAATGATCTCTTGACAGGTGCGGTCTGTGTGGCTTCGTCTACCTTGAAATTGTTCAGCGGGAAAAAGTTCATGGAAAGTTATGATGATTGCGTCTATCAGGCCAAACTGAGGGGCATCTTGATCATCAGTGGTATCTCGTTGGCCGTCCTTTTATGCATCGTGGGGTGTGTGGTGCTGTTTGTTTGCCTGCTGAAAAAACCAAAGTTGGCCTCTGCTCTCATGAGCTATTCTCCCTTTGGGCAGGCCAACAAGATGTTTTCTGGATTCACTGCCGCCACCAACAATATGGCAGATGAAGCCTCTCATCTCGTTGGTTCTAAGAGATCCTACTGGGACAGCGACAATAATAATAATAATAATAATAATAACAACCACCATCGTCACCACCAGGATCCTCATAGTGATTATCGGCCTCAGCAGACCATCTCAAGATATTTAACTATTTCGGGGACAGTGGTCTCTCAAACCGCAAATTCTCAGCTCTATGCCTTCAGCGCCGATGATCCTGGCAAAGTGTACAAGCTCACCAGTCCTTGGGATGTGTGAACCGAAGAAAGAAAGAAAGAAAGAAAGGATGAACATGTGCATACTTTTTTGTTGATGTTGTAAATATCTTGTGCTTGTATAAAATAAAACAAAATGAAAAATATGAATCATGATTTTCCTGTTTGAGGGATGGCATTGACGCCACCACCAACAGGTTTGTTGTTGTTGTTGTTATGATTTTGAGGTCTCTTGGGTTTGGACATCTCATCGGTGATGAGCTCGAGACGCTTGACTCTTTGTTCAATAAGTCTGTTATCGTTATCCAGATTGAGGATACTGCCATGAATGATGGTTAAGACTTTATCCACTCCCTCGTTATGTCTAGACTGTTCGAAGAAGTTATGGGTGGTCATCGCCTGGGACTCTCCAAGCGTCTTCATGACTTCCGAAATCACTTTGGAGGCACGTTTGGCCCCATCCGTATGCTCATGACACTCTGCAAACATGTTCACATATTTGTCCACCTGATCGATGAGCACCTTGTTCTGAAACTCAAGCACTTCCAATCTCTGCATTGCATCCACATGAGTGACAAAGAGTCCCACGCTGCCAGCATAAACCAGTGTGGCCACCACACAGACCATCAGACCCAAAGAGACAGTCACCAAGTGACACAAGGTAAGGTGAGATCCAAATTGATTGTCCATATCGCGTCTAGCGCCACCACCACCATAAGCACGACTCACTGGCTTTTCGGAGGTTGGAAGAGTGGGTGGCATTTCTTTTTTCACTCGAAAAAAATGTTTTTGTTTACAAAGAAGGAGAAGGACTAAAAAAATTAATCTTTTATTTTTTGCATTCAAAAAAAAAGATGAACAAAAAAAACAATCATTTGGACAGAGTTTCAAAGACAAACCAACAGGATGCTCGTTTTGTGGCATGTCCTATGAACACTAGGCATGTTTTCAAATAACCCGCTGCCAATTTCAGAGGACTTTCTGTCATAGTCGCTGACATAGGGATGCTTCCACTGCCACCTCCACCACCATCTTGTCGTAGACTGGCAATGTACTGTCGCTTGATGGAGGCACACTGCTCGTTAGAGATGTAGTCACCATTGCACTTGAGGCCATAATGAGCGGCAGCTCTGTTGAGAGTGGTCAGGTCAAATGGGAGCGAGTAAGTTTCATCTTCGTCAACCATAGGATCTTGATGAAGGTAGTCTTTGGATGACGGTGGTGGTGGTGGCGATGGTGGTGGTGGTGGTGATGGCGAAGTTGAACCATCCGTTGCTGCTTCACATATGGTTTTTTGAAAACTTCCCAGAAAGAGACAGCCATAGACAAAGAGTTGTTGTGGACAGTCTGGTTGATGAATGGGACAGGGTTCCATCCGGGCACCTACACACTCTCCTGCAAAGTATCTCACCGTCCCCAGGATCAACATGTACATGAAAAACAGGTTCCCTATATGTCGAATGATCCAGGCAGTCACCTCATTTCTTCTCTTCCTGGGTCTTGAACGCATGGTCACTTTGAGAGGGAAGAGGGGGGGGAGAGAGAGGGGAAAACATAAGAAAAAAAATTAAATGAGACTCATTTCTTTTTTTTCTTTTTTTTCTTTTTTTTGTGCATGTTGCAACAATTGAGAGCACTTTTTTTCAAGTTCCCCCATCACTTTTTTGGGGGGAGGGTGTGGAAGGTTTGCTTCACGTAGATGTTCACACACAATCTATCCCCCTTTCCCCTTCATCTCCCACCTCCAAAAAAAGAAGAAGGAAGAAGGAAGAAGGAAACAAAACATGGACGGTGTCTTGATATCCTTTGGACCCATTGAATGGTTTAGTGAGGTGACAGACCTCGCCCCTGCAGATGTGTTCATCTTGTTGACTGTATGTACTTTTGTGATTTTGGCCTTGGCTTACTTGACATGGAAAGAGCGTGTGAGCGTGTGGATTGTGGTGATCATTGTTTGTGTGGCCGCTCTGGTCGCTGCGGACATGACCGCCGTTCTTCAGCAGCGCAACCAACAGTTGAGGAGACAGCATGACAGTTATGAAAGGTGTGAGGGGGCGATTGACCCGAGTATGATTCATTTCTGTGCCCGCACCCTGACAGACCTGACCACTCCCAAGTGGAAGTTTGTGGTGGACCAACTGAAGTCTCACATTTATGATATTTACTGGAACATGTTTGGGATGTTCATGATCAATGGCTTTTACCAGTTTATCATGTTGGTGGCCATCTTGTTTGGCATTAACACGTACAAGGAGTACCTGCTGGTGACCCGAGTTCAAGACAATAGCTGGAAGCGCGAAGAGAGAATCCTGGATGCCTTTGAACAACTGAATCAAAGACAGATTACTTTGTCTTCATCATCATCATCATCCACCTCTGCGCTGCCAGCCAGTCTCTCTCTTGATCATCAACAAGAAGAAGAAAGTGATTCATCATCATCATCACCCCTGAGAACAAAGGCAGGGAAGTGGCCTCTGTCTTTGCCACTCTTCTCCTCAATGGCGAAGAAGAGGAGGACAACAACGACGACGACGGCAGACACAGTCATCAATCCATTGTCTTCTTCACAACCCATTACCGCAGGTGGCGGACATGATGAGGATGGCGATGAACAAAGTGAGAGTGAAGATGAGGATGGAGGTCATGACTTGGATTGAGCAAAGAAGAAAGAAAAGAAAAAGAAAAAAAACATGTACAAGAACTTCCTCTTTTTTTTCTTTTCTTTTTTTTTGAGGAGGATGGGGGAGGGGGGGAAAGCGGTTCACTTATTTGTCTTGATGTTGTTGTTGTTGCTGTTGTTGCAAGTACAGTTCCATATTCTGTCGCATGCGTTGGAGTCTGAAATTACGACATTTCACAGCAAGAGGGGTCTCTGATAGTTCACCGGTTTTGATTTTGGATTCTCTAATCTTGAGCAGTCTGGCGTAGGCAAAGATGGGGTCCCTCTTCGTTCGTGGTGCGCGGCCCCTCAATGAGGTTGCTTTGGTATGCATGATCCGCAACTTGACCATAGGACTGAGACTTTTCGTTCTGTCCTCGTCATTCTCAGGAAGTGTGGATGGCGATGGCGATGGCGAGGTTATTGTTTCGGAAGAAGAGGGTGATACTTTTGAGGAGGAGGTGGAAGTGGAGGACCAGGGTAAATCAATGCATCGTTTGTTGACAAACTTGGTTCTCCGAGACAGCTTTTGTTGAATATCTGAGACAACAGACGTAGATAGGATGGAAGGCAGAATAGTAGTAGTAGTAGTAGCCGTGGTGGTGGAAGTGGTGATATTGTACACCATGGGGAGGAAGGGAGGGACAGCAGGAACGCAAGTAATGGAAGGCAGGGTCGTGCCGCAAAGATAGGACTCAGACAGCATTTCCTCCTCTACCTCATCATTGTCACCACCATGATGATTAATCTGTGAAGTGGTTACCCGATGGTCGTGGTCGTGATGATGATGATCCTGTTGCTGTTGCTGTAGTTGCCAGATTTGAGAAAGTGTCAAATTGTCTTCATTCTTGTAGAGTGAAACCTCTTGCTCCTCTTCTTTCACATCCTCCACCATCTCATGGTCACATTCATCGTTTCTGTCCGTCCAAACAGAACTGGGGGTAGAGGGGGTACACGAATCGATAACAGCGTTCTCGAGATGGGGCGGTTGAAGGAGCAATAGATCAAATTCAGTGCCAGAAGATGAAGAAGAATGTGCAGACAGGGACTCAGAGAGGTCCTCATTATTATGATTCTCTTCCTCATTGTCGTCCACATCCAGCCGGAGAGTGTGAGTCAGGTTGAGCCACCTTGTTTCGGAATCATCAGGGATATCACACAGACAGATGGCATCCCTCGTGTTGGTGTGGTCATTGTCCACTTCGTGGTTATCCTCCTCATCTTCATCGTCATCCAGAGAGAGAGGTGGTGTCAATGGTGATCCTGTGTTGAATCGTGAATTCATGGTGGAAGTGTCTTTGGCGTTGTTGAAATAATAGTCATCATCATCATCGTCGTCACTGTCACTGTCATCTGAACTCGAATGGGTATCTACATAAGAGAGGGGCGAGGATGGATAATAGCGAGGGTAATTGGATGCGGTGAGGATGGCCATTTTTGGGGGGGGAGAGGAAAAAAAAGAGATGCAAAGAGTTTATCGTAAGAAGGAGAGAAAAAAGAAAGAAAGAAAGAAAGAAAATCAAAAATAAATAAATAAATGCAAGGCACAAGAAAAAACACAAAAAGAAAAGGGAAAGGAAGAAAAAAAAGTTCAAACCTGTGTGAATAGACAAGGGTGGTGATGATGGAAAGAGGGAAGCGCGTGGGGACGAATCTCTGTGAGCAAACAGAATCCGAATAGAAGAGCGACTCATGTTAAGTCTCTTGGTGTAACCTAAGAGAAAGGGCTGTAGTCCAATCTCAGCGACGCATTCCATGCCAAGGGCGACAAAACTTTGAAGTGGCATGATGGCCAAGGCATATTTGAGATACACTTCAAAGTGGGTTCTGGACTCGGGTGAGAAACGCCATAGATATCTCAAGATATTCTCAAGGAATATTAATCTACCCTCTGGATCAAGATGCAAGTGAGTTCTGAGACGTTTTGTGGCATCCTGATGTTTGACTTGGTTCTCTTGGGTGAAAGAACGGAGTGGCACGTTATCCAATCGGGCGAGAATGATCGTGGCGTACTCGTAAGTGTGATTGTAATGGCTCACCATCCTCTTCAATACAACGAGTCCGGACGAATAGTAGCCTCGAAACAAGAGCAATCGGGTTAAAGCAAGTCCCTTCATGAGAGGTGGTAAGGACATTCTTTCGTCCTCAGGTAAGTGAGAAATCTCATGCTCGTAAATCAGGGACTCAAGATGAAAGCAGGTTTCCACACCTTGCCGGATCCATCCATGCCGAATGCAAAAATCAAAAAAGAAGGACAAGTCTTGCAAAGTGGACAGCATGGTGGCACCCGCGAACTGAGTCGAGAAGATTCTACGGGCTTCTTTGGCCACCCGACGTTCAAGGATAGCGTTGTTCACATCCGGCGAGTACCATGATCGACAGAGTTCAACAATCCAATACTCGATCCCTTGGTCCCTCTGTTCTTGAGTGAAACATCTCATCTCGGCCAAGTTGGCAGACAGATCATCATCATCATCACTCTCTTCCTCGTCTTCCGTATCGATGCTGGGACCCATGATAGTGGATGAGGGCACATCCACATGCAATAGAGTGGGAGAAATGAATGACATTTTTTTGTGGAAAAAAATCTATTTTTTTTGTTTATTGTTGAGATGTGAAGGAGAACTCTTTCAAAGCTCAGCAAACAAAAAAAAAGAAAAAGAAAAAAGAAAACTTTGAATCAAAAAATGTGGAATATATGATTTTTATTATTATTATTATTATTGTTGGCAGGAAGGGAAAAAAATAAAATAAAATAAAATAAAATATTTTTTTTGTTTTTTTTTCAATGACCCTTGAAGGGTTTGGGTCCTGTGGTGTGGAGAGGAAGCACCACACTATTGTCGTCCCAGTTGATTTCCCTGGGAATGTATGTTCCTTGCCGTGAGGGTTGGTGTACCTGAGGAAGTTTCCTGGTCTTGGAGATAGGGTCATTGAATGTACCACCACCACCACCACCCTCATTATTCTTTCCTCCCACCAAATAGGGGTAGGATGGTTGTTGTTCGAACGGATCTGGCTTTCCATACGATACACCTTGGGGAGAGCTTCCAAAGGGTGATTGTTGCTGTTGCTGTTGCTGCTGGGGCATGTAATAAGGTTGTTGCTGTTGTTGTTGCATGTAAGGTGGTGGTGGTGGTGCAGGAGCGGCACCAGGATTACTGAAGATGTAGGTTGCCCCTCCCATGGGTGGTGGTGATGACATCCCCTGCTGTGCATTGGGATTTCTGCGACCTGCAATTTCTTCAATCATTCTGGCCAAACCACCTGGTGCAGGCTTGCCTGTAGGATCAAGAGATGCCCAACGCTTCATGTCCTCTATTTCAGATTTGCGTTTGCAGCCCATGACAATCCACCCGGCCATGTTACCAATATTGTAGAGATAGGATAAACCAATGATGGCCCAGATCCAGACGTTCATGTCAGCCTGATAAGCTCCGGCTGGGGTGAACTGCCAGTCTACACCCTGGATGAGATCCAACAACTGTTTGGTTTGATTCAGACTATCCGTATCCTGACCTATCAGTAAAATGAGAGTGTCCAGTAGTGCCCTTGCATCCGCGATCTGTTGGGTCACATTGGCCAAGGCAGACCTCTGTGTGGCTAGATCATTGGACAGACCGATGGTGGTATTCCGAACATCATCCACCACACCAGAAATGATCTCCAGCCCCGCGTTCGTCTGATTCTTTACCCTCTCCAGGTCGTTCCCGATATCAATAATGGCTCCTGTGGCGTTATTATTTACAATGCCAACGAACTGAGTCAAATTATTGATGGCGTCCGTAAAGCTGGTGTCCAGATTGGTGATGTTGGTGATGATCCTCCCGGCCAGGTCAGCGATGTCGCCCACACTGCTGCCAATGGTGGCCAGGGATTCACGGAGGGTGATCTGCTGAACTGTGAAATTACTGGTAAAGTCCTGCAACTGCTTCTCAAGGGTCAAATCAAAATTGCGTCGATTGGTCAACACCGCCGTGTCGTAGCTGTCGGAGATAACAATCACCGTGTCCCTGTTCTCAATATAGACAGTCTGGTAGTCGATGGAGGTGACAAAGATCTGGGAACAGTTGCTCGAAAAGTCCAAGGCAAAAAGCTGCCAGTAATGCAAACTGGTGGAAGCCACATCTAATTCCATGGTGATGGTAGAGAGGGGTGGAACAAAGACATTCTGGAGATAGTTGTTGGCATCTCCTGCAGGCAAAGAGATCGTGGTATTCAGATCACCCGAGAGGTCTGTGGGGGCGAACACGGTCATGTACACCGTGTTCATGACTCCCATCTTGGTGGGGTTGGTGATTTCATAAACCACCACCCCTGAACCTGCCAGGGCAGATCCATTGGTCACGATCAGACAGGCACCCTGTGAGCTTTCTTGATAAACTGTTCCCAGCTTGGGCAAAATGAAAGTGGAGTCCACCACACCCGTCCTGGGTCGAGACTTGGCCACGGCACCACTGTACCCACCATCTCTGCCATTGAGCTGGAAGTCAGTGAATTCAAAATCAAAGGCAAAGTCACAGTAGGGCATCTCATCCGTGGAACCATCCAAGATGAAGGCATCCCGGGGTGCCTGTGGTCTCACCGTTCCAAACTTAGGATTACAACCACGCTGTGGATCTCCAATGGGCTGATTATCATTAAAAATGACCTCTCCAGTGATCTTGTCGGTTATGACGATACAATTTCCACAAGTGACATGATCTTTGGTCTGGGCAATGGTTTGAAACATGGCCAAGATGCCAGGGTAATCAGCCGTACTGGAGGTGAAGTTGATGAACTGGGTGAAGATCAGGGTCACCTGATCGATGTTGGAATTACCCACCTCCAGCTCACTGTTGACCCACCGACCCACACATCCTGCCGCATTGAAGGCCTTTTGAATTAAGGCGTACAGTGCCTCGGCTGTATCCAGAATAGAATTCGAGAAGTTCGTGAGAAAGGGAGCGAGGGTGTAATTCAGCATGGGGTTGAGCACGAGTTCGTCCACGTTAAACACGGCCCTCATCCTGGCCCTCCTGGCACCATACGTGACCTGAGTGGCCGTGACCCCTTCACCACACGCCCACTGAATGTCACCGATTTTCCTGGTAGGGAGTCTGTCCACCTCATAGGATCTGGGTGAGTTCTTACCATCTAGAGGGTGAAAGTCAGCCTGACGGTCGAGAATGGTCTCGACATCGTAGATGGGGGAATTGTCAGCAATGTAGGTGACTGTCCCCTCCACCCCAATCCCAATATTGTCGTCACTCACCCCAATCACCGTGTCATAATACTGCTGCATGATGAAATGATCACCTGCCTGAGGTAATCTGGCATCCGTCCCTTTTCTGGTCACCGTGGCAGCAACAGGACTGATGGTCACTCCAGGTTGATCCGAACTGATGATGAACCCATCCGTGGTCACGGTCACCGATTGAATCCGATACACGTCCACAAACTGAGTCTCATAAAAGAGACAGTAGAGTACATTGGTCTTGGTGGAGGCCCTGCCATCCAAGGCGGTTCCAGGTGCCAAAACCTCTGACACACAAGCCGTGGGTGGTCTGGTGATCCAGGCGGCATAGTCGGGGCCATAGAGGGCACTGTGTGATTTCTGGAACACACTGATCGTCTGATCAACCATTCTGTGTAACGACTTGGCCGTGGTGGAATCAATGAACCATCCATTGGCCCCATTCAAAGCCGCACTCGTCACATCCTTAATATCCCTGAGGGTGAGTGGATTTTCATTAAGAGCCAGTGATTGAACCGTGATGTTGAGAACGTTGTCCACCTCCCACGTGTTGCCCAAAAAGGTGAAGGTAGAACCTCTCAGGGTGGCCCATGATGGGTAATTGATGGCACCATACACAGGGTAGGTTCTGACGGGTCCGCCGGCCGTCAGAGATGGATAGGTGACACTAGAGACCACCCTTCCCTGGTATGTCTTGAGGGGTAAAACATTGACGGATCTCTGGGGTGCCCTGCCCCTAAAATAAGCGGTGGTGGAAACCTGTTGGCTTGCATTGGCAAAATTGAACAAAGCCGCAGCCAGGTTTGGGTCCGCGTAAGGTTCACACACCAGATAGGTCATAATGGGATCACTCGAGTTCTGAGAGACGGCCCTTCTTTGCTGACAGCCCGTGTAGATAGATGCGTCGGCCATGCCCAAAATGCCAATGCTTGGACAGTAGATCTCATGGGCGGCCAGACGAAGCCAGTGAGGATGATTTTCATTTTTCACCTCAGTCACACCATCACAGGGACCTGAGACAGGGCAGCACATCCTCCCCACCACTATCATAGTAGGGTCAGGGCACACGATCTCAATAGGTTCAATCTCAATGATTTTCCCTTTCAGTGCAGGGTTGTGAATATCGAGAGAGGTTCCGGCCTTTGGGATGTAGATCATGCTTTCGTCAATGCCAATGGTCAAGATCTCATTGTAGGTGGCATTGATCAAGTCAGAATATTGAGCCACGGACTGCAAATACGTGGAACTATCATAAATGGTATAACGTGGATCGCCCGTGCTTCCAAACATATCCTGAACATATTGCTTGTTACCACAGAAGCCATATTTAGTGGCCGCCTGAATCCAGAGACACGAATCTGAGGTGGTGTCATTGGGTCGAATGGTCAAGACACAGGTGGGCAGGTCAGAACTGAACACGAAGCAGTTTGAACTTGCGGCCAAGTCCACCAGGGCCTGAGAAATGGCAGCCTGTGAGTTCAAGGCGCATACATCATTGGAAGCACTGCAACCTGATGTAGTGGAAAACATGGTACACCAAGTCACCAGCTCTCTTGGGTAGCAGACGGGTCCCCCCTCCGCAAAGTAGACCACACACTCGTTGGCCAAACTGTTGAAACCACTCGAATCAAAATTAGCCCCACGAATCCTCGCCTCTGTATCATTATGACCCGTTCTGGACAGATCGCCACAGGTGAAACCAGAGGCCTGCACACACTGACTGTTGAGATAATCAGCAGGGGCAGAGAAGTTGCCAAAGGTCCCGTTCATAAAATTGGTGGCAGAAAAGATGTTGCATCGATTGAAGGGTCCAATGCAGGTGGAACCCCAATCTGTGGTCTGGGCACCTGAATCATACCCAGGACAGACCTCATCTGAGTTCACCGCATTGAAACAATCCAAGGTGTTCTGATCCTCATAACAGTAAGGGTCTGCGATGCAGGCAGAAAAATCTTTGTTCAGCCCGGTGTTGATGCATGAGTTGGCACAGGTGGCCCCCGTCACAATGGAGGTACAGAGAGATACCACCTGATCACCCAGTAAGATGGCATCCTCATAATTGGCCCCTGTGAGACCCGTCAAGGTAGATGCCCTGATCAGTTTCCTGTTGGCACATGGCCACAGTTCCGTCATGGAGGGCATGGCCGCACAAACAATGCCTGCGGCCAGTTCGGGGTACACCACGTTCAGGAGTTCATGAAGACGCAAAGTGTACAGTTCACTGCTGAAGCGACAGAACATGGTGTTGGTGAGACACTGACTCAAGTCAAACGAATCGTTCATGCCCACCAAAGTGGACAAGGTGTTCTCGGCAATGGAAGCGTTGGCCACGAATCTGAACCAGATGCTGTTGGCCACATTCAAGATGACCGAAGTGTCCACAAAGATGGGAAGACATTGCTGGTAGGAGGAGATACTGTCAAAAAATAGAGTTTGGTAGGCCAGTCCGTCAAAGGTGCAGGCTTGCAGTGAGTTGGTGTTCCTCAATCGGATGGGGGCGGAGAGGGTGAAGGAACTTCCCAACTGGAAGAGGACATCGTCGTCGATGGGATCTAGCTCTCTGCATTTGGAGGCCACATTGTCCCAACCACAGATGGTGGTGGTGTAACCCCAGGTGGATGAATAAAGGGGATGGTTGATACAATCAGCAGGGCTGGTAATGTTGACACATCGGTCAGGGATGTCGATACTAACACACTCCTGCTGAGTGGTGGACAAGGTGGTTAAGTCATCAAAGGTGTTGTCCGAGAGGGAGATTCTGAGTTTGCAAAGTCCAAAAATCTGGGGATCCGTGAGACAGTCTAGAGCAAGATAAGTATCACAGGGCCGAGTCACATAACGAACCAGGACGTTGGCATCGTAAACGTTGTCCGTGCCAGTGTCATTGGGGCGGACGAAATAAGGGAAGGAAATGGCCCTGGAATCAAGAGCTCCATTACCTGCAGCACTGTTCTGTGGAACACAAGTACCCCACACGTTGCTGGAAGAGAGGACGTTGGGCTGGGCAAAGGTATAAGACACAAAGTTATAAGGGTACGGTGTGGTCACGCCCGAGTTGGGGAGGTAAAAGTTGCCACTTATGCCACCCAATGAACCGAGGGAGGGTGGATTGTATTTGGGACAGGCACCGGTAGTACCCTGAAGCCCATTTGCAGGAGTTCCACTGCTGTCCACACCATACCCAGTGTCACACTTGATGCACTGATATTGGTCCTGATAGGTGGCCAGCTGATTTCCGAGCCCTTGGTTGGTAAACAGGTTGAGTTGTGGTGACTCCACATTCTGACCAGCGCTGGTGGAGTACACCAACAGGGTGTTACCACTCTGGACCAGGTATCCACATCCGTTGCTGCCATTGTCCACCACACCACCATTGGGAAGATTAGGGGAGAACCGGGTGGTGGAGACTTGGTTCGTCTGTGAACTGACCCCGTGAGGCTCGTTCCCAGGACGTGCCACCACCGCGCAGTAATGGCCAGAGTAACCAGCAAGCGAACAGACCATGCGCCCCCGATTACCACTCGTGATCTCCAGTACCTTGGCGGTGATCGTTGACGAGGTGTCAATCGCACCGGAGGAGGGAGCACGGTCGCTGAGCCAACTTTCAGAACAATGAGATTGCAAGTAGGCCAAAGAATATCCAGCCGCAGTGGAGGTGTACACTGGCTGACAGTAGTTCACCCTGATGATGTAGTGACAAGTCGCGATGGCGCTCGCACAGTGGTAATTGTCACTGGCCACTGAATCGTTGTAGATGTAAATGCCCACATTGATGGAAGGGGGCACCGTGAGCCTAGTGATGAGAGGAGGGACATTGTTGCGATACGTTGTCGTCTGCTCGTAATAAGCGACCGTTTCATCACCTCCTGATGTTATCTCCACCTTCATGGCCACGGGGGCCTGATGTTGCTGGTACTGACACCCTGGTTTGCCAATGCATGTTTTCATATGAGAGTAGGCCGCAGGGAAAAAGGAAGCCAACCCAGCTGGAGTTTGAACGGCAGGACTGCCTCCTGGAAAGATATCAGGGGCCATGAAACAATCATCCACCGTCGCGACAATGACAGAGTTGAGGGCAGAATCCAAATCCCTCTTGCTCCTCTTGCGGAAAGGTGCATCGTTCTCTGGAATAGAACTCACCGTCTCGTTCGTCTGGGCCTCTGTCAGCGGGTACTCAAAAATGTTGCTGTCATTGTTCAGGGCAAACCGTGTGTCCAGCAAGGTGAAGTACAAGTACGTGACGGTGGAGGGGGAGGTGGTGACCAGCATGGGTGGTGTGACCTGAATCACGGGCAAAGGATTGTATACCTGAGCAGGATAGGCACTCACGGTGGTGGGTAGCAAGAAAAGGGGTCTGTTGTGCCTCAGTGCAGTGCCATTGGCATAGGCAAAGTTCCTGATCTTTTGATTCGGCAAGCCATAAAATGAAAGTTCGCCAGGTACGATGGGTTCAGCCAAGAAGGCAGTGGACGTGGAAGTGGTGACCACACTCAAGGTAGTTCCTGAGGTGACAGACAAGTAAGTAGAAACAGAGGAGAGAGTGGATCTCAAAATGACAACCGCAAGCGACCGCAAGGCATCCACGTCTTGAACAGACCTGCTGGAAAGGGCACCAATCTCCCAAAAGGTGGCTGCCGCGGCCGTCGCATACGAAGTGGTGGCCTGCAATGCACCCGTTCCGTCGACATAAATGAAATATTGAGTACCCGCCAGGGTGGTTCCCACCAAATAGTAAAAGACGGGAGTGGGGTTCAAGATGGAAGGTGCGGCCGCGGTGGAACCTGTCACCACGGGCACGAAACCAGACTTGATGAATTCTGGAATATAACCAATGGGTGCCATCAACTTCAACCTGGCGGTAGCGGCCAAACCATTGATCACATAATCATTCACGGCCCCAGACTCATCACATTCAATCAACGGGGTGCCAGGGTCCAAGACGGACAAGGTGACAAGTGATCCATCAATGATCTCTGCCCTGTCCACGTCAGGAGTGGGGATACCATTGTCGAGGGCAAAGAGGGCATAGGTGGAGTTGGTGATGATCCCTGATGTGCTTGTACTCGACAAGATGGCTGAGGTCAGAATATTCAAGTAGATGTAGAGCTGGACGGCCACATTGCCCACACCAAAGGCATTTTGTTGAAGATCCAAGATGGCGTTGTCATGATCATCCAATCGAGCGGTGATCAATCCAAGCTGCTGTTGCATATCTCTTATGGCCTGAACCAGTTGATTGTTGGCAATGTTACTGTCATCCGTATTCTGCGCAGCAATGACATCCGAGTCAATCTTGGATTCGGCAATGGCCTGTCTGTGTGCAATATCCTGCATGGCGATGAGATAAGTCAACTGGGCGATGGCAAACGAAGTGGCGGCTTTGGCCGTCTCACTCTTGGCAATGAGTTCTGTTTGCAGAATGGTGAAGGATTGACGGGTCACCAGGGCCGCTGCCTCAAAGTTGGCTGCTGTCTGAGCGGCATTCTGATTCACGATCAGGGCCAAACCTTGAAGAGAGGTGACGGTCTTGGCCAATCCGGTAGAGAGGGAGGCTACGGCATCTGCAAACTTAGCATTGGCTGCCAGGAGACCCGCAAAGGCGTATGAGTTATCCACAATAGCCCTCTCGATGGCATCAATTTCATTTTGTTGAATGACCACCTGTTCTTGCTGGAGACCCAGGATGTAATTGATGAGGGTGGCAATCTGGGCCACAGATTGTTCTTCTGAGGTCAGACCATCTAGGTTCAAGAGATCCAAGGTTTCTTGGGCTGTCTTTTTGGCAGCTGAAGCGACTGGTTGCAGTGAGGCATCACCCAGAGAGGAAGAGGTGACTGTGACAGACTCTGTGCAATCTGAGGTGCTACCACCTACACCACCATTGAGGGCAGTGAGACTGGCACAGGATGAACCTGTGGCCCTGAAAATATCATAATCAGCTGATGAAATGGAATTGGTCACTGCTTCCTGAGCTGATAAGGTGGCCGAACGTCTCTGTCTCCTCAAGTTCGTGCCCCCTTCTTCTTCCTCTTCGTCATCACCATCAAGATCGTCGTACATCTCCTGAATGGCATGAAGTTTGGGAATGAGCATTTGACCCAATTCGGACTCGAGGTCATTCTTGAGCGTGGATCTCTTGACATGCTGGACCACAGTCTCCTCTGTGTAACCATGAAACACCTTGGGAGGTTTGTAATCCTTATTGGTAACAAAGGAGGGTTTGGAAGTGGTGGTGGTGGTTGGGTCATGGCTCTCTTGAGAAGTATCACCATCCTCATTCATCATCACCACACTGCGTCTCTGTCTGTGGTTGTTCGGTTTGGTCTCTTCAACATTATCAATCTCCTCATGGTCCTCGCTCTCATCCATGCCCTTGAGTCTCCACTCGTGTGCTACCATCTTTTTGTAACCATCCTTCTTCGTATCGTCTCTCAGGTAAGTGGTCTTTTTGATTTTCTGCAAGTCGTTCCCCTTTCCTGCTGTCTCTGCCAAGTGGCGATAAAGATCCCCCTCGAAAGTGGCGAAGGTCTTCCTCCCTTGTTTATCTGGTTTCACTTTAAGGTAATCCGCCACACCAGGATCACTGTGATGAGGAGGGATTCCACCTTGGTTGTTGTCCTGATTCTTCTTCTGGCTGTTGTTGTTGGTATTTTTTTTCGCATTGGACGTGACTCCTCCTCCTCTCTTTCTGTCGTTGTTGTTTGAATTGGATTTTGTGGTTCTGGCAGCATTTGATTCTGGTAGTAGATGAGTGCGACCCTTTCTTTGTTCAGCGTAGGAAGAGGAGAATTCTTGACTGCGCTTGGCAATGTAGTTGGATCCCAGGGTGCCCATGGAAATGTAGTTGGCATTGCCTCCAGCCTCCAAGTCAGACAGTTGTGCCACGATGGTGTCGGAAGATTGGGTCAAGATGGCACTTGACTCAATTCTGGCCACCACCACAGACCGAGGTGTCTGAGCCACCCACTCAAAACCCATAGTCACCACTTCCCCGCCACAACTGACATACAGAGTCGTGTTGCTCAGTCCATCATTATTGAGCTCAGAAAAATTGATGAGATTTCCTTCCACTCCTGTGTTGCACCGAGTGGTCATGGTGGTGCCATCCACCGTCCGTACCGGAGTGAAATCCCCCGTCGTTGAGTTGTACTGAAAAATCACTCCATGGTAATCTGTCAGGCCAGTGACCAGGAGGGCGTTTTGAAAATCAGCCTGGGCCCCAAAGTTGGCCGCTGTAATCACACTGGCAGGATCCAGGTCATTGGGATCTGTGTCCACAGTAGCTGGTTGTTGTGCCCTGACCAAAGTGACCATGACAATCAAACCCAGTAAACATAGTCTAGTGACAATGGCCGTCGTCGTTGGTGTCAGCATCCTCTTGGTGGCCATTTTTTTGGGTTACAAACAAAAAAATCCTCTGACTGGCTGACCCTTTTTTTTCCTCTTTCCTCTTTCCCTTCCTCACCCTGGTGAAATGAACTTTGGATGATTAGAAGAAAAAAAATGAGTGAAGGTGTTCGAGAAACAGAATTAAGGGAAAAGAAAAAAATGATGGAATGGGTTGTAAAGAAAAAAATGAATGAATGAATGAATGAATGAATGAAAAACAAATCCTTTTTTTTCTAGTCCCACCATGTAAGAAGGGATGGACTCCATGCGGTCCACGGTTCATCATCTTTTTCATCCCCTCAATGCCATAAGATTTGACATTGCCAAAAAAACATAATCCATCTTTCCGGTGGGGAGAATACTGCAAAGAAAGAAAAAAGAAAAAAGAAAAAATTCTTTTTTTTCCAAAAACCCAAAGTCAGACCTTGACAGCGCAAGTGCCTCCATCCATCCAACAGACACACGCACAACAAAATGGATGAAATTGGAATCGAGAATTTGAGTGGTTATCCCATCACCCTGTGTGATGAAAAAGAGACTGGGTCTGACATGGTGGCCCTCTCTGGATTTCCATCTATTAGTGGAAATCAGGCAAGATGGCAAAAAATCCCGGTGACCATGGTTCAGAAGTGTTATGTGATGGCCACCCTGGCCCCCATGAAAGGTTGTGTGGAACAACTTTCCTCTCAGGTGTCCAAGACCAACATTGAGGTGTCTTTGACCATGGATGAGAAGATGGTCAAGATGGAAGGGCTCACCAACACTCTGGCACAAGAGAGCAAGGGGCTACTCAAAATTCTGGTGGCCGACATTGTGAAACTGGGACTCTGCCTGATCGCTTATGTTCCCACCACCGACGAGACGGACACGATTGACTTACTGGACACGAATACCCTGTCCAGTGTGGTGACGGTGAAGAACTCGGATCCCAAGGCAGTCAGGATCACGAAGGGAACGGATGTGTTTGGTAAATTCGCAACCCAGATGCAGGAGAACCCACCTTACAAGATCATGCGCATCGATCCCAGCTCAGTTCAGTTGTACGTGGCCTTGGGCAGTGCGGATCAGGAACCCATGTTCCAGGTGGTGGACAATCAGAGTCAACAGGTCATGACCAATGTGAGGGTTATTGCCCCATCTTCATTGCACAGGCGAACAGGGAAGGCGTTCAGCTTGGCCAGTGATTTAATCTGCTGCTGGACAGACATTTACGAATTGCGTAAACTTGAGAGTTGGAACAGGGAGCACATGAAGGATAACTCATTACCTTACATGGCCGTGGAGATTCGATCGGACAACAAAGGACCTAGCAGTGGAGTGGTTTTGTCAGCGGCTCATGGTGGAATTCCCATTGAGGCGGTAGATCTGGCGGCGGCGAAGAGTGAATATGGCAATGAGGTCAACAGGAACGGAATTGAAAATCACACTCAGCAGATTGCCGCGGCAGCCCAGTTTCACACTTGGATGCAACAGAATGTGAAGAATGGATTTTTTGTCCCTCCTTACTATGGGTTTGAGAACAGGCCCATGCATATGCCCAGCTGGGCCAAGTCAGTGCCCTTCTTTGGTCCGGTGGATGCCACCATCAAGCAATTGACCAATCCACCACCCCCACCACAAATGGAGGCCACCATCAAACGTCTTCAAGATTGCATCTGCTCCAATATGGGAGTCAATAAGTCGGCGGTCATTGAGCCAGAAAGTTTGGGTCAGTCGTCTCACAAACAGATGCAAGACTATGGTGCGGGTATCACCGCCGAGCAGCAGGTCAAGATCCAAGAGTATGTCCGAACGATCATCACTCATATTGCCTTTGACATTTACAGGCACCGCATCACCAAACTGCTGAAGGAGGCGGGTGTTAGTAAGGCCAAGGAGACACAGGAACGGATCCGACAGGCTGAAGAAGAGGAAGAAGAAGAGGAGGACGAGAGCAACAGCATCAGTGACAACGAATTTGATGACAACTTTAACGATGGTACTGCTGACAACAATGCAAGAGGGAACATCTTTGATCGCCATTCTATCCCCTCTGCGTTTCAGATCCTCACCAGCACGGGTGATTACAAAAAACTGGGTTTACCGATGGATCCTTACAACCTCAACACCGACACGAGATCCCATGGACGCGAGATGGTCAAGAGAAAGAGCAGTCCATTGGACAAAGAAGAAGACGAAGATCATGGCAAGAAGAAGACAAAGAAACAGAAGATCACTGGCACCAAGAAACAAAAGAGAAAGGAGGATGGTGGCGGTGGCGGTGGCGACAGAGAATATAGGTCCATGTCTGAAAACAACAAACGTTTCATGGAGATGGAGTCTGGTTATGGTATACTGCACATCAATCGTAACTCCAACCAGTTCCTGGGTATGGCGGGGATTGCGTTAGAGGCCATGCCTCGTCCAACGATGGGAATGGGAATGATCACCCAACCTGGGAGAACCAATGACAAAAAGAGTGGTCATCGCCATCCTTATGACCAACAGCAAGGTTACAATCTCTTTGATGGGTATGGTGGTGGCGGTGGCGGAGAAGGAGTGAATGGAGATGATGAGGATGAAACCACCCCAGGTTATTGGATCAACCGCCTGAAGAATTTCTCTCTGTCCATTCACATCAAGGGGAACATGAATGTGGACCAGAGAGAGGAATTGATTGCCCTTTATGCCTTGACCAAGGGAGAGCCTGGGTGCTTGGATGGTCACGAATTGCTCAACATGATAGCCCCTTCCGTGGGTATTGCCGAAGATCAAATATTAATGGATTTGAAGAAGAGGTACAAGGCAGAACTGGCAGAGCGGGAGGCCAACAAAGTCATGATGCTTGAGAACCAACAACAGATGGCACAACAACAGCCCGGTGGCATCCCTAGTGGAGATCCAACCACCGCTGTTGAAACAAAAAACTCAAATCCTGAAGTTTCATTAACACAAACTTCCACCACCTTGCCTAAACCATCATCATCAACTGTGGCCAAAGGAGCATCAGAGACTAGTAGTAATAGTGGTGGTGGCGGTGGTAAAAATGGTACTCCACCCAAAACTCAAACAAAGAGACAGAGCATTGAGGATCAGATTCGTGCACTGCAACAACAACTGGCACAAGAGGGTGATGGTGATTCCCCTGCCGTCACAAAGAAGTCATCATCCTCTTCCTCCTCCAAGAAGACCCCACCCAAAGAGACGAAGGATCATGAGGATGGTGATGAAGAGGAGGAAGAAAAGGTAGTCAAGAAGAAGACCAAGAAGGATGAAAGCAAGGTCAAAGAGGACAAGAAAGAGGAACGAAAGGATGTTGTGGCTGTCAAGAAAAAAGATGCAGCCAAGACCAAGAAGGATGAGGACAAGGTGGACACAGACAAGAAAAAGGAAAGGAAAGACAAAGAGGAGGAGGACGAAGACGAAGACGAAGACAAGTCTGGGTCAGAATCTGAATCCGAGTCCAAGTCCAAGTCTAAGTCTAAGACACAGCCCAAGGGTAAGAAGAAGGAGCAAACTGCTTCTGACAATGAAGAGGAAGACAGTTCAGACAGCGAAGAGGAAGAAACAAAGGAGACGAAGAAGACGACGAAAAAGGGAGAAGAGAAGAAGGTGAAACCGCCTGCCAGAGTAACCAGATCCAGCGACAAGAAAACAAAATGAGAGAGAGAGTTTTTGGGAAAAAACAAAAAAAGTGTTGTGTACAGAATGTAATGATCAAAACTTTGTTATTTTTTTAAAAAAAAGACATTTTCTTCCTTCTTCCCTTTCTCACGATGCAACCATGTTGAGGCGGTATTGAACGAGCCCCTTGGGATATTGAATCTCCACCCGACTGGTGAAATTTCCAAACTGATTACCGAAGGCGGGGTCGTGGACATATCTCACCAGTCTGCCATTGATAGTGACCAGATGATCTTGCTCTCGTGCTACTGATGGCGATGATGACGATGAGCTGTCTGTTCGACTATGGTCAGAGTCGCTGTAGTACCGCGGCAAAGAGGATGAAGTTGAAGATCCATCGGGTGCAATGTAGTGATCATTGAAAGCAGGAAACAAGACGGCGGGTTGATACTGGGAGGTTGGATTCTCATCCACCTTGATGCCCGATTTGACTGGGATCTTGCACTTGCAGTCCTCTGAATCAGGTCTGTACCTCCTGGCTGCGATGGCATAATTGAGGGACATGAAGATACAAATGTGCCACCCAGAATGATAAAAAACATTGATGGCATTCTCTTCGGTTCCCTCAATGAAGTAAAAGAAGCCACCCACAAATCCCCAAGCAAGAGCCATCTGAAACTCGCGGTACCGCCAGTAATATCTCACTCCAGTGGAGATGACCACTACGGAAACAATGAAGGTGTAATAAAGAGTGTCCGTTTGAATCTTGTACACTATGAGACCTGCCGTGGCCAGTAGGTTCATCACCACCCTGTGCCACTCTCTTCGAAAGGGAGCATAATAAAAGGCCACACTGACAATGACATTCTCTGCGGCCGCATGATCATTCAACTGTTCGACGGCAATGGGCCAAAAGCAGGGTGAGTCGTTGATCAACTTGCACAGGTGATAACTCAAAGAGGCCATGAACATCACCATGACGTTCAATAACAGTAAAGTGGTGCAGTAGAGTCGCCGGACCACATTTCGAAAGACCAAGAAGAGTGGGATGTGTGTCAAGACAGACACCAGTTCCAACAACGCCATCAGAGAGTGAAAAAAAAAGAAAGAGATAGTCTGATGCGACTATGGCAACACGAACCAAAGTGTGGGGGGAATTCCTCTTCCTCGTGAGAAAAAAAATTGAACAAAAAATCTGCAATTCTTCCAATTTTAAAGAGTTCTCTTTTTTCCTACATAAAGAGGAAGCAAATGGTGCACAACATTTTTTTGTGGGAAGGGTCACAATTCAACTTCAAAAAAATAACATCAAATCTTTTTTCAAGGGTGATTTGACAAAAAAATGAACAGGGATGGGACGAGGGGGGGGGTAGTGGGTGACAGATGATGATGGATGCCCGCAACTGGGACAAGAAGTTCAATAAGATACACGATATCTATGGCAGTGGAGGGTCGCCCATGGTTTTTTCTCTCTCTCCCCTCCTGCTCCCTCTCTCTGTTCATGTGATACTAAAAAAATTCACAATCAATGACCCTTCGTCCTGCGTGTGTGTGGGTGTGTGAAGATGTCATCCTTTTTTTCTTCTTCTTATTTTTCACATACAAATCATTCTTGTGTTTCAGAAAAAAAACGAAAAAAAAAGTTCATTGACTCCAATTCCTTTCATTTCCTTGCAGGACATGCGTGCAATGAAGATGACTGTCTATCTTATGTTCGTCATGATGATGATGATGATTATGGAGGTGAGGGCGAATGCCCCTACCATGTACGTCGCCCCACCCACCTTTGTCAACTGCAAGAATCAATCCGACATCGTGTTTGCACAAGAATTGTACAATTTTGATAATCGGGCCATGGTGCAATTTTGTGCCCTGGTCAACAAGACGTATGGTGGTTGGGATGGCTGTAATCTCACGCCTGAGTTCATTCCTAATGCCTGGAGGGCCATCAATGATTCTTTGGCTGGCTTGTGTAATGCTCCGATCAATTACAACACCATGTACAGTCGATTTGGGTTGGCGAACGGTGTGAATGCCTCTCTGACGTTTGGCTACTTTGCCCTCTGTCAGCCAAACAATTTGGGTGTGGCCATAAACTGTCGCAATCAAACCTGCAATTTTACTCAGTGCCCTCAAGGTCAGATATGCAATTACACGGGAATCATCACACCCCCTGTCTGTGTTTGCAATGACACCATCACGGGAGTCTACACCCTCCCCCCCTGTCTAGCCCCCACCCCTTCACCCCACATCATTTACGTTTACCCCAACAGCAGTAACATCACATCTGCTCCAACAGCCGCACCCCTGCCACCCAAATTTGTTCAAGATGAAACCATCTTGCTCCTTGTGCTGGCAGTTGTGCTAGCAGGAATAGCCACAGGACTCTTCTTTTTGGCCAGGCACAAGGCACCCACAGCCCAGAGATGGATTCTCTTCAGTGTCTTCCTCTCCCTCTATGACTTGTGCGGTGATCTGGTGCTCATCTACTCACTGTGGATTGGTGACACGCCACATCATGGTTGGGAACCACCTCTCATGATTGCCTGTGTGTGCACGGGTATTCTCACAGGTATGGCGGTCTGTACCTATGTATTTGTGACAGAAACCAAGTATGGCGATGTGACCTCCTGGGTGGAGAAATCCCCTACCCGAGCTGGCATCTGTCTCATCATGGCAGCCATCGACCCTTCCAACATGAAGCTCTTTTCATCCAAGCTTCGATCCCCAACCTTCAACTGTCCTTGGTCAGAAAAGGGTGAGCGATTGATTGACATTCATGGTTCCTGGGTGGTACTGCTGGAAGACTTTCCTGAACTGGCCGTGAAAATCTCACTGGTTACCATGTCTCACCCCACGCTGTTGTCTTTCATCCTGCTGGTCGGGTCAGTTTTCAGCATCCTGCACACCCTGTCACGTAAAGTGGCCCTCTTTTCACTCTTCATGAGACTCAGGCCCCATAAGAGAGCCTTGGCCAGTTTTGAGACAGGACCTTATGTGAACGACGATAACATGACCACTACCACCATCAACAGTCATCGTCGCAAATCCACCACAACCTCCACTGCCACTGTCATGATCATGTCCATCACCGCCACAACCTTTGATCATCAAACGTTCTCGGGGGCAGAACTGGGAAAGCCTGACACGTTCGATTCACCACTGACTGTCATGGACACGCGGGAGGATTGAAAAAAAAACAAAAGACAAAAAAAACAAACACAACGTTCTCTCTCCTCTGGTTCAAATTAAAAAAACACAGCAAAGAAGGTGTGTTGTTGTCTATAAAGATGCATAATTTTTTTTGTGTGTGTGCATGATCACGCAAAAAAGATTATTTCCTTCTTCACCTCTCCTCCTCCCCTCTGCTCTGCTCTGCTCTCTTTTCATTTTTTTCTTGTCCTTCAACGAAAAAAAGTACATAGATGGCCGGAACACCATTGAGTTTTATCGACAACGGAGCCAAGGTGGATCGTTATCACGGTGATGAGTATGATGAAGATGATGATGAGAACGAGAGCGAAATCGAGAAGCGCATCGAGATTTCTGGAGGCGAGACAGAAGATGAGGAAGAGCTCCGATCTGCCAAGAAGTCCATTCGCGAGAAGCCCAAGGTGTCCTCCACCTCATCATCATCTCATCGTCAGGACAGGCCAAAGGAGAGAGATGGTGGTGGCGGTGGCAGCGACAAGAAGCACAAGTCATCCTCTTCTTCGTCCACCACCACCTCCTCATCATCGTCGTCGTCGAATCGTCACCCAGAACGTGAACGAGAGCGCGAACGCTTCCAGAGAGAGAAGGATGAGGCGGCCAGAAGGGCCAAGTTGAAGGGTGGTGGCAAACCCTCTTCATCTTCTACATCATCCACCTCTGCCACCAAGAGTCATCAGCAGCAGCAACGTCATGGAACTGGAAACAGCAGCAGCAACACGAAGAAACCATCTTCCTCTTCGTCATCCTCCGGTCATGATCGCGACCGTCATCGTCAAAATCCTCCTCTTCCTCTTCAAAAACATCAACAGCAGAAGAATCAGCAACCTCAACAACAACAAGGTCAGAAGCATCACAAACCTCAACAGCAACAGCAACAAGGTCAGAAACAACGTCACCGTCATCATGAGAGCGAGGAAGAAGAAGAGGAGGACGATGATTATGATGAAGAGGAAGATGATGGAAGTAGCCTTGGATCCTTCATTGCCAGCGATGGTGACGCCTCTCTGTTGTCAGACGATGAAGAGAGTGCTGTGGCCACAGACGATGAAGAGAGTGCTGTGGCCACAGACGATGACAATGATAATGAAAGGGCAGGCTCTATGGAGGTTGGTTCAGGAGATGAAGGGGAAGAAGAGGACCACTCGGGTGATTCTGACGAAGAGCGCAAGCGAAAGGAAAAGGAACGAGCCAAGAAGCATCATCACCAACAGCAAACCAACTCGTCAGATGGTCACAAGAAGAAGACTTCTTCTTCTTCATCATCGTCCAAGTCATCCTCTGCTCATCATCCTCAACAGCAACAGCAAGCAAGCAAGAAGAGACCTCGTTCACGTTCTCGTTCTAGGTCGCCTGTCCGAGAGGTGGTCAACAACAACAAGAAACCCAAGACAAAGACTCAGGCTATGCCATCTTCCTCCTCGTCTCGTTCCAAAGTGACCACCACAAAGGCTGATACTACTGCATCCAAGAGGATCAAGGGTTCCTTCATGGATGATGACATCAAGGATTCTGATCATTCGGACGGTCATGGTGATGATGGTGGTGGTGCAAGTGGCAGTGACTTCTCTGATCATGGCAGTGATGTGGAGAATGGTGGTGATGGTGGTGGTGGCGGTATTGGTGATGACCATGATGACGGAGGAGCAGAGGCCGAGGCTGAGGTTACCAAACCTGCTCCCAAGAAGAGGATCAGAACAAGGAGTGCCACGGCTCCCACCAGAAACAGAAGTCGCGGTGGAGGTGGCGGTGGTTCTGCCACAACAGCTGCTACTGCTGGTGCTGGTGGTGGTCCCAATCTCGATGATTTGGATCCCAACATGGTGATTCAAGTTCCCCGAACCTCCTCTGTAGCCATCAAGGCCAGGGATCGCAAGACCCCCACCAAAAGGTCTCTGACAGCAATTGTCAGCGAACTCACCGAAAAGGAACGCAACAAAGTGAAGTCCACTGGGTCTAAGGGCACCACCCCCAAGCCATTGGTCTACGGACGTGCCCTCCTCTCCATGGGAATCACAGAGCAGGCCATCAAAATCAAGTCCACCCAGCTGCTCAACAACCCTCAAATCAAGGGTTGGTATGATGATTTGACCAAGCACATCTACTTCACCGATGCCTCCATCCTGCTCCTCTTGCTCGTCCAAGAACATGGTTATGATCTCCAGACTCTCTCTGTCAAGGAGGCTTGCACTACCATGGGGATCTCTCGTTGCATGATGGACTCGTACACTGACAAGTTGAGAAAGATCTGGGATGACATGCCTGACAAGAGTGGTGCTGCTGCTGGCTCAGAGTTGATTGAATTCGTCTGAGGAGGATTCTTTATCACAAAAAACACACACATGCATGCACACTTTTTTTGTGATCCCCCTTTTTTCAATGAAGACAGAGAGAGAAAGAAAGAAAAAAAACAAAAAAATGGAGAGAGAAGTGAAACCACTTTTTTTGTTCAGAAAAAAAATTCAAGTTCGCTCCTCCCTCTCTTTCTGTCTTTGCTGGGGAAAAAAATTGACACAGCAACATGACAGTGACCATTCTCATGGGCTGTATTATGGGCATCCAGTTGGTCTTGGCCAGTCGCTACAACAGAATCTTCATGTATGGAAGTGACTCAGACAGACGATCCATGAAGTACAGGTCTTACTTTTATGACAGCTCCGTGTGGTACTCTGTCATTGTGAATGGTGGCATGATTGCTCGTGCGGGGTTGGAAGAGGACATTCCCTGTTGGTTGAACTTGCTGCTGGAGTTTGCCTTTTCGGCAGCCACCTTCCTCTCCCTGTTCTCCATGATCTTTTTGGATTGGAGACTTCTCTCTCCGGTCAAGAAGAGATGGTGGCCACTGAGCAAGTTAAAGACATTGGGTGGTCCAGAGTTAGAGCACTCTGTGACCCAACAGATCCGGCTGGGCAACATGGTCTACGGGGTCATGCTGATCTTGAATGTAATTGTTGTCCTGTCGGCCATGGGCAAACCCATTCTTGAAGAAGGAATGACCTCTTTGAGTGCACAGTGCAGTTTTAAGAGCAATGTCTGGTACCTGGCGGTGCTGCTGACCTACAACATTCTCCTTTCCTTCATCACTGTCTTCGTTTTCCAGTTCCAGATTAGCTTTGATGGAACGTTCTTGCTGAAAGAGTCTATCTTCACCACGAGTTTCACCCTCTTCTTTTTCATCTACCACATGATCATTGCCCTGGATCCGGTGGTGTGGGAGGAATGGGCCGAGAAGAATTACCACCCACAGGTGCTCATTATGATTGGAGGCATGGCCAGTTTAATCATGGAAGTGATCTGTTCTATCGTGGGTGGCTGCCTGAAGTGGCCCATCTCCAACAGGATCTTTGCCAATGTGAAAATAGAGGAATATCACATCCCCGAGGAAGAGCAGCTTCATCCGTCCTCCTCAAGACCAGAAGCAGTCAATGGCAACGAGTCCAAATACACTGACAATCAAATATGGAGCGCTGAATCGGACCCTGAAGACAGAGATGGAGATGATGAGCGCGATGCACCACTGTTACGAACTGTGACCAATAGCTTCCAAAGAAACATTGCAGGCCAACTATCATCACGCCCTCACCTCAAGTTGCACTCAAAGAGGATGGGTAGACTGACACTGGCCATTACGAACACACCCGCTGACCAAATCCCCCTCACTCAATTGAACACAGAGGATGACACGGAGGAAAAACAAACTGCGTGACGGAGTGTGTGAATGGGGAGTGACTCAAAGAAAAAAATGTACAACCATGCATCTCGCAAACAAGAAAGAAATTTCTTTCTTTCTTTCTTTCTTTCTTTTTCTTTCTTAATGTCCGTTATGTTTTTGTGAAGGGGCCAATGGTGATCTGGGCCAGCACGCTTCTGAAGCAGGGTGTGGATTGTTTGGTGGTAATGTTGTTCTGGGAGAAACCATAGACCCTGTTGCAGAGGACCATTTGCAATTCCATAGGTAGTCGCATGGCTATTGTGAAGAAGCGCTTCAAATCAGAAGATGTGGTTGGAGAACGCATTGAACGATGCGGTAATGAAGACAGTGGTCTATGCGATGACGACGACGACGATGATGATGGTGGATGGTTATTGGTCGTGGTCGTGGTAGTGGCAGTGGGTATAATAGCAACCAGATTAAAGTAATCATCACAGAGAAAGACTGTGGCGGCAAACAGTTCTCTGGCCAGGATGTGCCCCATAGTTGGTGCGAATATCCCACTGATGAGTTTATGGCGAGAGGAGAAGAGATCTATCTTAGACTCGCGAATTCTGTGATAGAGCCACCATCGATTCTTTTGTTCATCTTCATCATAAATCAGGGTGTCAGCTTCACGGTTTCGCTTTGCATCAAGATCTTTGGCCCTCTCGTGGGCTGTCTCCTCAAGCGTAAGGGCACCATTAAGAGTTACCTTCTCATTCCAGTTGATCTGATGCCACTTGTGAATAATCATATGTTCAACAATATCCAGGTGGCCAAATATGATCTCCCCGGCGAATATAGACATACGGTGTTCTTGTTGGTTAAGATCATCGAACGACTGGAGGTAGTTGACATCCACTCGTTCGTCCGCAAGTAGTAGTGTGAAGGCTTCACTTGGTTTGGGATTGGCACCGTGATTGAACATCAGGATGATCACCAGTATTTTTGAAAAAAAGTCAGGCTGAAATGGCAACAAGGGTGTGGACAGTGACAAGGTATGCTTGATTAAGACCAGGACAGCAGGCTCGTTGTTGGTGACCTGCGACATCATGAACCAATGACGAAAGGTAGTGTGGGCCTCAGCATGTGACAACCCTTTCAGATGTTCTGTGATGTCGCTGTCAGATTGAAGAGGGGGTAAGGTGATCATGTAGTCTATTTGCAGATTCATTTTTTTTTGAGAGGAGGATGGGCAGATGAAAATATGACAGCGGAAGGAGGAGGAGAAAGAAGTGTTAAAAAACAAGATTTCCCTTTTTTCTTCACTATTCTTTTTCTCACACTCTTTATTGTTTATCATCATCACCATCTTTTTCTTCTGTGATAGGCATCTCCAAATACTCGTCACACAAAAACACGATGGAGGCAAACAAATTGGCGACATGGTGCTCCACTAGACCCAGTTCCAGTTCACACTTGAACCGTGTGCCCTTAGGGTCTTGTTGGTAGTGGGTTAGCAGGGTGACGATTTCAGAGTGTCCTCGTTTTGTGGCAACGTCCATGGGAGTAGAATCCCAGGTATCACGGAGTGCATTCAATTCCGCAACAAGACCGATTTCTCTTCCACTGACGATGAGCCATTTTACAACAATGGGGTGATTGTTATTGGAGGCCCACCACAAGGCTGTTTTATTCCAATTTTCTCTTTTGTTTGCCTCTACCCTGGGGTCAGACAGCAAAACTTGGATCACCTCTGTCTGCGCTCTCTGACAGGCCAAGATTAAGGGTGATCTCAAGAACGAATCATCGCTGTTTGGATCAATCCCAGGGACCTTAAGAAGTTCTCGTACAATATCGACATGTCCATTTTCAGAGGCAAAGTGCAAGGCGGTGTAGTTGTAGAAACCACCCTTTTTCAAGTTGACATCTATTGAAAAGCCATCGCCATCACCCGCTCCATGGCTCATGAGGAGGAGGAGTTCCTGGAGCAAACCATGTTCTGCTGCATCATAAAAGCTTTCCTGCATTCTTTTTTTGTTTGTTTGTGCGTGTGTACGCAAAGAAAGGGACAAGAGAAAAAAAGAAGTGAAAAAAGAGAAAGTGAAAAAAGAAGGAAGAAAGAAAAAAAGAAACAGACACTTTCATTTTATTTTATTTTTTCTTTCTTCTTTTTTTCTCACACAAAAAAATTATTGAAAACTCCTGAATGTAATGTTGATTCTTCTTCCGGTTTTTTGTTTGGTCAGAGGGACTGAATGATTGTGGGTTTGCTGGCATTGTCCACCCATCACAATCAAAGTCTTGTCTTCGAGGCTGATTGTTTCTTGCACTGGTCCCCCCTTCTTCGAATGGAAGTGCATCTTTCTGGTGGCTCCAAAAGAAAGGCTGTAAATTTCGCTCTCTGAAATGATGCTCTTTTCGTTGTCCGAGTGTTGGCCTATGTTGTCCAAACCGCTCTCGTAAAAATTGACCAAGGCGCCGTTCAAGGTCGGGGATCGCATTTTGCACCAGTCCATCAATCTGGAAATGACTGGAGTGAGCGGTTTGGCTTCATGTTTCACTCCGGCGTAAAAGTAAGAGCGGCCAAAGGTGATGCTCCAGCGCGGCGCGGAAAAAGTCTTGCCAAACATTTTAACAGTTTCTCGCGTGTCGGGCTTCATGTTCCACAGCTCTTCGAATTCGGTTTTGGTGAGGGCGAGGCAGTCGGGGATGCGGAATTGATCAACCCAGCTCGAGTCAGTCAGCATGATCCTAGGTCTCTTTTCGACAAAGTTGTTGTTGTTGGAAGGTTCAGGATAGAGGGCTTCGATTTTGCGCTTCCTGTCCAAGGTAGGTTGTTCAAACATGTCGCCTGTAAAGAAGAAGAAGAAGAAGAAGGTTTGTTGTTGTTGTTGTTTTGGATGAGAAAAAACTGAAATCCAGAAAGTTTTTTGGTGACTATCATCAGGCTCAGTGAGTGGTTGGATACCAGGTTAGACCTCCACCACCTTGAAGAAAATGTTTTTGCATGAGGTGCTCATATAGACAGAGAAAGTTCAAGGTGGAGGAGGTCCAACCCGGTATCTGATCACAAGGTGTGTCTGATGAATAACCCACTTAAAACTTGAAAACTTTTTTCTTTTTTTTCTCCATCTCTAACTTCAACGCCTACTTCATTTTTTCTTTTTTCTTTTTTCCCTTTCTTCGTTCACCATGTCCTCATCTTCTATTTCTGTTCATCCTCACCACCATGAAGTCAATGATCTTTGGTTTCTTGCCTGTGTTGTTTCTGAATCCTCCACTGCACCTTCCACCTCTTCCTCTTTTTTCCATCCTCCTTCTTCTTCATCTACTTCCATGAATAGTGACAAGGAAGAAGAGGAGAGCGATGAAGACTGCATTACTGTCGCCACTTCATCACCATCGTCATCAAATTCGCGAGGTTCGCTTTACGAACAAAAGATCAGGCACGTTGTGATCAAGATTGTCAAGCTCATCTTTACCACCCCCACTTTGCTGGATCTTGTGCCTCTTTCGCCTTCATCCGACACGAAAACTCACGAAGCGATTGAGCTGGAGGCGTACCGTGCCATCACTGCCTTGCCTGAGATCAAGGTCATGAAGAAGACCATCAACCAGAGCACTGTGGCCGTGACCCTTTTCGTGCTCCAGAAACTGAACCCCGCTACCACCTGCACCTTGAATCTTACTGAGGTGATCCAGGCTCTTCAACTCATGGATGGGACTCCGTCCTTGTCTCGCAGCATCAAGCTCAGCAACCGATCTCATCATGACTTGAACGGAGTGACCTCTCTTTTGACTGCACTTCAACATCACACGTCCATGGCTGCCATTTTGGCATCTACAACCTCCTCTTCTTCCATTAATGATGGAGATGAGGAGAACGTCGAGGGCGAAGGAGGAGAAGGAGAAGATCAGCTTGCTGGTCATCGTCGTCTTCCTTCTCAGGATTGTCTGGGGACTGCTGTGGCCATTTCCCAAGAACTGGGTTGCCCAGAGCGAGTGGAACGCATGGCCTGTGATTTGGTTCAAATGCACACCACTTTGGGAGTCAACTCGAGACATCCTACCACCGTGGCTGCCTCTTGTGTCCTTCTGGCTGCTCGCAGGACATCTCACAAGATCACCTACAAAGGGATTTGTAAAGCTTCCGGGATCTCGCCTCAAACCATCAGGAGGTCCGTTTACGCTTTGGAGGCACTTCTTCTTGTCCACAAGAAATGATGATTGCAACAAAGAAAGGAAAAAAAAGAACATGCATTTATTTACCTCTTTTTTTTCCTTTCTTTTCTTTCTCTCAACGCACCCTCCTTCCCCTTGTTGTTCTCACTTTTTTTGATTTGATCGCAACGGAAAAAGAAGAAAAAGAAGAAAAAGGTTGAAGGTCCATTCGTTCTTTTTTTTTCTCTCTCTTCGACAAGAAGAAGAGTCAGTCTCGTGGATTCAAAAAAATGTCGTCGTCGTCGTTACCTTCGTTGCTGACTATGCCTCTGCCTCTGCCATTGTCTCATACTCCTCCATCGACACCACAGGAACCAACATCATCATCACCCTTGCCTGTATCGTCAGAGAAAAGAAAGAGGAGGGCAAATGTCAAGACGACTACCACTACTGCGACCACTGTTGCTGCCACTACATCAACACTGGTCGCGAAAAAAGTGCCCACTACAAAATTAGGCTGGTACAGAGCGGACCAGAAGCGCCCAAAGACGGCCTCAGAACAAAAGAAGAAATTGGAACACAGGAGACAGAGTAACAAGGATGCTGTCAAGAGATTCAGGGACCGAACCAAAAGTGATCACATGCACCTTCGAGAGGAACATACCAAACTCTCATGCAAACACATCCTCACCTTGGAATTAGTGACCAACCTGACTGTCCAAGTTGAACTCTTGACCTCCATCCTCATCCAATTTGGGATAGAGATCCCAACACCCGTCTCATTCGCCGCACCACCACCACCCTTGCCACCCACAGAAATAGCAACAGTGATGACACCCATCGAGTCATCACCCTCATCACCACTGCCAACTATCTCCTCGTTTGTGTCATAAAAAAAGAACTTAAATGAATGAATTAAAAAAAGGGTTTTTCTTTTTTTTCAATAATAAAGATGGATGTGTCTATTTATTTTATTCATTTTTATTTTTTTATTGAAAAAATTCATCTATACTTTCTTACCTCCTTCGCTCTCCCCTCTTTCCTTCACCATCATGGCCTATAGGACACAGACAATGACCACAACCACAACCACTCCTGCGGCATCCCTCTTGCTGTCGAAAAACAGAAATGCCAAGGTGGGCGGAGAAGAGGACCGGTTCATCACTATCTGTGCCTCCTGTGACCAGGAACAAGCTCAAGAGGTCTTGAATGCACACCCAGAATTCATCAATGTCAGGGTGATTCGTGGCAGTCTCATCGTCACACCTCTGATGTCGGTCATTCACAGTAACATGTCGACCAACACCAAGAAGTTGGACATGATTGACTTCTTGCTGGCCCAGCCTGATTTGAAGTTGGGCAGACTGGACGAGGTGAAGAGGACTGATGTGGATCATGCTATCCTTGCCTCACCTTACCTCAGGGGTCTCCTTACAAGACTACTGGCCCACCCTACCTGTGTCAACGATCTCATCAACTACAATTCGACTCGATTCTGTTCTCTCTTGAGCCTCGCCAGTGGGGATTCTAACCGACTGGAAGAATTCTTGAATGCGTGCATCGAGAATGACCTGACACCTGATTTTTACCTCATCCCTCACCCCAAACAGTTTGCCATCAATACCCACCACAAGAACATGAGCGTGCTCAACATCATGAGATTCAAGACTGGGGGAGGGGGAGGTGGATCGACCACAACTAGCACCACCACCAATGCTCGGGCTCATGTTTACAAACACAACTTGGACATGGTTCATCAATACCTGGCCATTCTTCAGAAAGAGAAGAATAACAAATGAAAGACAAAGAAAAAAACAAATGAAAGAAAGAATGAGTATTTATTGCTTTTTTTTCTGTTCATTCACACCATGTCATCCAAGGTGAGCCTTTTTCGCCGCACTCCAATACATTTCGAGTATGCGAACCATAATCTGGAGAAGCATGCCGAGGTACACAGAAAATAGAGCCAGGATTGTCCGAAGGAGAGAGCCGGTGGTGAGGGCGAAGGATCAACATAATCAAATGCGAACACGTTGATGGTAGCTCTGACATTGATTTGTTTGACGTGAGGCCAGTCTAACTTGCGGATGGGTGTTTCTCCATTCACCAAATGTCCCTCATTCTGGGTCACAGGTCTCATCAGCAATCTCTTCAGTTCATTCTCTCTGGTGTCCACAATGTTGGCGGAGGAGTCCTTGGAAATCGCATAAAAATAACTGGCCATAAACTGGAGGTGTGGTGGTTCCAGTTCGTCCACTTGCCCAATAAATTGGTAACAGAGGCTTGGATTCAGTAGCAGTTCTTCGTTCGTGCCCGTCACGAGCATCCATTTCACCCCAGGAAGTCTCCTGTCAACAAACCAGTTGTCCCCCACAGTGATGTCGAACGATACCGTTGCCGATTGGTTGCGTTTGGGTTTTGGATTGCGGGATGGTACACCTGACATTTTTTAGATGAACAGAGAGAAGGGAGGAAGGAGTGGAAAAAGTGGAAAAAGTGGACTAGCCTTGATTCTTTATGCAAGACAAAAAAATGAGACCACAAAAAAATAAATAACATGGGGGACTTGGGAATCTTTTTTTTCATTTTTTATTTTTTTTCCACATATGTTCAACTCCATCTTGGGCCACCATTATAATCCTCTTCTGTGGTGACCTTTTCAACACTTTTTATCAACTTGACGGGATTCGCCTTGAGAGAGGCCAAGAGTCCACCGCCACCACCACCAAGTTGAGATTTGGGTTTGGGTTTGGGTGTTGTGGCCTGGATGTTCGTCGTAGTAGTAACAGTAGCATCAACGACAACAGGTAGAGCATCATTCACTGGTTTTGTTTTGAGAGGGATAATCTTTCTGATAAAGGGAAGTCCAGGTGATGGTTGGGGAGCGAATGAGGGTAATGATGATGATATCTTTGGACGCTTGGCTGGAGGTGCATGATTGTCGCCATCCTCCTCATCATCACTGGACAAAAAATGGGAGAAAGAAGCAGAAGCAGAACTGGTCTTGAGTTTCTTGTGGGCAGAAGTAGAGGATGACGATGACGACGACGACGAAGGGACAATGGCGATAGCGTGAGGCCTCTTCTTAAGTTCGGCAAGACTGAGGGCAGGGGTCTTGTTGACGATAGTGGTACCATTGTCTTCTGATTCAGACGAGGAGGAAGATGGAGATGAAGGGTGATCTTCACCAACCTCTGGCACAACTTGATAAGGTGCAGGTAAGTGGGATAGGGACTGAGTCTCATCTTGAGGTAGACCAAATAGTCTCAGACGATGCATCAGCCATTCATAGATAAGGGGTCTGCCTTGCAAGATGTCATTCTTGAAATTGAGGAGGGAGATGAGTCGAGTGATGGCTGTGCCCTTGGGTTGTGTTTTGATCATCCTCTCCAGGGAATCGACTGATCCGCCCACAAATGTAAATCGCTCCTCAGCCCTGGACATGACCGTGTAGGCCATCCTGTTCTCAGTGAAGTTGGTCATCGAAGAAGGGTGCTTGAGGAGCACAAAGCACTCGTGCTTGCCCTGACTCCCCTGTCTAGAATGAGCTGTAGAGAACCAACCCGGCACAATGTTCTCTGGACCAAAAGCAGACAAGTCCATGATCCTCCCATCCATGATCACATAAGCACTCTTCCAGTCTGTCTTCAAAATATAATTCCTGAGTTCCAACTCGCAGGGTGGACCCTGGGGTGTCTTCTTGGCATTCTTGTACCCTGGCTTGTAGCGACCCTTCACAATGATGTGACTGATGGTCCCCATGTCCCCATTGGCAAACACCTGGGTCCTGAAGCAGTCTGTGTTCTTGGTGACCTTGATCTTCATGCCCACAAAGAGAGGGATCTCTGTCTCGTGCATCTGGGCGTAGTGAGGGAAACCTCTCTCAAAGATGTAACGATTGGCGATGTATGGGTCCTCTTTGTAAGGTACCATGAAATTGACATTCGGGTCCTCCTTGAACACCTCATAGGCTTCTGCCAGGACATAATTCTTGAAGGTGGTCTGCTGCTGTTCGGATGGATTCTCCACATCCAGAATGTCAGACCGGTACGTGGGCACTGTGCGATAGGACACGTCCTGAGATGCTCGTGGTAGGCGCATGGCCAGGACATCTTCCAGAGCTGCGGCCAGATCACATAACTCCACCTTCTTGCCTGACTTTGTCCTTCCATTGATCAACTTGCTGGGGTTGACACTGATCGACTTACCTTTGGAGGTGATCCTCTTGATACGGTGGTTGGTGATCAACCTGGCCAAAATCTTGCAACTAAACAAATCACCCAGAGTAGGATTAGGATTAAACAAACCTGCCTGCTCTAACATATGCACAAGTGAGGGAAATAAGGCACCGGGCTCCATGGCCCCCAATTGGTGAATGTCGCCCACAAGATAGAGTCGGCGCAAGTTAGGCAAGGCCTCAAGAAGTTCAGCCATGTCCGCGATGCTCAACATCTGCTCGTCCAAGAACAGACAGGTGACGGATTTATAGACACTGGGCACTCTGCGTTCCCTCTCCATTCTGTGGGCATACAAAATCTCTGCCACATTGGCCACCTTCAATTTAGGTCTTAACGTGGCAATGTCTGTTTGTCCTTTATGTCCTGCGGCGAAATTGATCCCCGTCACCCTCTGCACCTCATCTCTGAACCAAGTTTCCATGACAGGTGGATCAAAGATGTTGGTCACCTTACCCCCAGCCTTGAGAGGCATGTAACCTCGGGTGTGGCGATAATGAGCCTCTGTGGCCTCAATCATCTTGTCCATACTGGATCCCAGCTTCTGTCTCAAGGCACCGACCAAAGCAGTGGAGGTGAGTGGACTGTTCCATGCCAGGGCCCATTGAATCACTTTGGGGTCACATATCTCTTCCAATTTCTCTTTGGGGGGGCAGAAACAGTTGCTGTCTCTCATGGGTTTAAGCCATGCCTGGATGAACTCGTCGTCATCTTTGGTGATGGTTGTCGTGGTTGTCGTCTTTGTGACATACGCACGTGAAGGGGTCATAGTCTCAGCGAGTGTGGCCTCTCGAACCTTGGTAGGGTCCACAGCCGGCTTGGGCTTAATTTTGAGACCTAGTGTGGGTAAGGATGAGGATGAGGATGGTGGTTTGCTGCTGCTACCTTCTGTTTTAATGCGGATGTTTCTCTTGGTCCCCTCGTCATCTGACTCGCTGTTGTCCGAATTGCTGTCATGACCGTCGCCTCCCTCATTGTCCATGTCGCTGTCGGTTTCCATGTCACTATCCTCATTGATTTCATCACCACCACTCGATTTCAACCCAGAACGGGAGCGACTCAACAGTGTTTGGTTATGAGGCGTGTTGATATCGTCTGGGTTCCTCAGACCCGGCTGTGACTTCATGAACTCGGCGGTGAGTGAGTTGAGCTTGGGTAATAGATTCTTGTAGGCATCAATGAGGTTACTCTTAGATTTGCCAGAGAGAGTGCCCTCCAGGGTGATCTCTCCCCCAAAGACAGCCAACAGGTGGGCCGCAATGGTCATCGTGAAGGTTTTACCTACACCCGGTCCACCTGTCAGAAGCAAAAAGGGAGAGGCTAATATTTTATTCACTGCAATCACCTGTTCAAGAGACATCCCGATGGGTCTCTGTTCAATGAGCAGTTTGGACAACATGAGGATGGATTCGGGGACGTGGGTATTGCTCATCAATCGGGTGATGCTGGCAAACACCTTTTCTTCCGCAAAGTGCCTGCGGGTGTCCTCCAACATATCCATCATGAAGAGCCCGGTATCTGGGTCGGGGGTGTTGAATCGAGTCATCACTCCCTGGGTGACCATCCAGTGAATAGATTCCTGGGTGACACCCAATGTTAGGGCAGTGGACACGGGTATCATGGTCCTGGGCGGATTCTCGAACTCCTGCCACTTTCTCATCTTCCAATACGATTCAATGGCCTGTCTCTGGACATCTGGCAGCTTCCTGCCCAGCACCGTCTCCACACGCTCCAGATCGTTGAACTGCATCGGGGGAAAGTGGATCGGGAGCGTGCCATGGAAAAAGCACTTGGCAGTGTCCATGGCCAGGTTTCTTCTGAGTAAACCAAACTCGTCGGGAGTATGGAAGGGGACCAGATGGCCCACCCATTCCATGAGAATGGCAAAGACGGACGAGGAGGCAAAGTAAGGATGGTTGCAGATGACACTGTAAAACATCCAGTGATTCATCAGTCCTTCTGTCTTCAACTCAAACTCATCACTGAGTACAGAGACCTGCTGCAGTAGCTGAGGATTCACCAGCACCTCGGAGGCATCACGCTCGCTGATAATCTCAAGGAGGGCTGCCTTCACTTCATCAGAAACTCTTGCATGTTCCTTTCCTTCCTGGAACATATCAGTCACAACCTGTTCGGTTGTTGTTGGTGCAGCTGTTGGTGTCGTCGTTGTCGAAGATGAGGCAGGTTTGTTGTTGTTGTTGTTGTCCTTCTGAGGACTTTCGCGTAGCAGTTCAATCAGCAAGCCGATGGTCAAGGGTTTGTTATTCTGCTTAACAGTGTGGTTGGCAATCTGCCAGTCCCCATTTTTAACTCGCTGGGCAGAGAAGGACAAGGTCACATAAGTGTATCTTTTTGGGAGCTGTGGCACCGAACCAAGAAACACAGTGCCATCCGAACCCTTGAAAATCACTCTGCTCTTGGACACATCAGGATTCCCTGGTTTCGGGTACCTCATCTCCATCACCTCAATGTCCTTGAACTCGACCAATGAATTGACATCCAATCCTTCCGTGGCCTTTAATTGGTTCAATTGGCCTCGTTGTGCATAGGGTCGGACGACAGTAGAACCAAGAGCGCCACCTCCTTTCCAATTATTGTTATTGTTATTATAATTATTGCCATATCCTTGAGTTCGATAGCCACCCGTATAGAATGGCTTCTTGGCGGTAGAAGAAGACGTTGAATTGTATCCAACACTCTTTCCAACAGAGATGCCATTGTTGTTGTTGGAGTCTGACATTTTTTGTTTTTTGTTTATTTTTGTTTATTTTTTGGCCCAAAGGGAGGAGGGAAGAGTGAAAAAAAAGAATACACAATTTTTGTTGTTGTTGTTGTTGCGAAAAAAAAGAGGAAGACACATCATCGTCATCATCGCTTCATGATCCAATTGAGCGCAAAGAAGCACAAGAGGACGGTGATGCAGGTCAGTCGGATGGCCACCTTGATGGAGATGTCTGGCAAGTGGAAATCATAATGTTCTGGAGTGTCGTTAATCTCAAAGAGTTCAATGACTCGGTGGTGTCCTCTGCGTTCCGCAGCCCCTTGGGGAGTGCAGGAGGGAAACAACTCTTGGTCCACCAAACGAGAGGGCATTGGGGCCGAGGAAGGGGAAGGTGGGGCCACTTTGATCAAATTTTTTTCTTCATCCATTCTGTCTGTCTTCTCTTTCTTGGGATCGCTGTTGTTGTGATCACCTCTCTTCATGCCATGTTGGTTGCCTCCAATGTCATAGTTGAGTTTGGGGACCAGGACAGGGAGGGACTTGAGGGTGTAGGGTAATGGTCTGTGAGACTCGATGAAGAGCCTGACGATAGAGGCACGACCATGAAAAGCAGCAAACCAAAGTGCCGTCCTGTTGAAGTTGTCCGTCACTGCCAGGTTCACGTTCTCCTGCTCCAAGATCAATTTGGCAACAGCCAGACCTTCTGTCTCATCATCAAATACTCTGCAGACCCTCATCAACAAGGTCCCTTGGTGGTTATCAATATCATCGTCGAATCCAAGTGTGGCGTTCATGTCCAGGTCACCCCTCTCTTTGCTTCTCAGTAATTTACAGAGTTCGGCGGCGTTCTTGTCCCTGCACAATCCATGAGCCATAGCTGTCAGCGCGATGCACTCTGGCATTTTTTTGTCCCCCAAGTGGATTGGAAAAAAAAGGAAGGAAGAAGAAGAGTGATCTTTTTGTTGTTGTTGGAGTGACTGGTCAAGGGAATGGGATGGGGGGAATCGCATTCAAAAATAAATAAATAAAAGTGATTTACAAAAAAAGCAATCTTTTTCTTTCATTTTCATTTCCATTTCCATTTTATTTTTTTTCTCCACTCTAAAAATCAAGGTCGTTGGTGATGATGGGGGTGTCAATGAGAGCATTGGGTTTGACATTCAATGCTGCTGCCTTCTTGAAACGTCTGAAGAGGGCGACCGTGACAGAAGATGGCTGTGTGGCACAAAAGTCTTCAAACTCTTTCATCTCCACAATGACACCCGAGTTCAAATCAAAGGCCTCCTCGACTCGTTCCATAAGCTCATGGTCTCCCTTCTTGTGGTCGGTCAGGAGGAGGGATTCATAGATACCGATGAGGAGAACATGATCATTTTGTTGAATGGCATGTGTGGCCAGGATGGTCTTCAGTTCATAGATCATGTACAGATCGGCCAATTCGTAGAGGTCTTTCAGATAGGGTTTGTGTTCGGGTGCCAGTGGGTTGAAGTCTCCGTAAATGAATTGAATGAGTGCCCTGAAGGGCTCCGCCTCACTGTTCACCTTCACGACGCCCGGTGCAGAGGTAGATGAAGACAGCGTGGGGCTCAGGCGACCATTCAAAAAAGTGTCAAAATAAGGATATTGGCTGAGGATGGCCCTGTGCGCATTGACAATCTCTCCGCTGGGGGTGACAAAAGAGATGTCATGATGACTGCCTGTCAAAAGTCGAGACAGAATGAGGGCCTCTTTAGACTTGGGCACAGAAGGCAGGACGAGTGAACCAAAGCCTCTTGTTGTAGTAGTTGTTGCAGTAGTAATGGATGATGAGGATGAGGAGAAGAGGCATTCGGGGAGTGTCAACTTCAAGATAGCACGCGAATAATGCCACTCGGGTATGGATGATGATGCTGTTGACGATGATGGTGAGGGTGACGCGATGGTTTTGAAATGAGGTGTAGTGTAATGAACGTAGAGTGTGTGGTCATCTGGTGTGACCGATGACGATGCGGTTGTGGTTGTGATGACCAAAGAAAGTGTGGGTGGGGGGAGTCCTATGGCCACGACGGGAGATTTACCGTGAATATAATCTTTGGAGTACTGTCCTGTGACCAGGTTAAGACGTAGTAGTACTTGGTAGGTGCGATTGAGGGGTGAGAGGAAAAACACATGATGTCCACAGCCCACGTAACTGGTTTGATCATAAAAATGACTCAGCTTCATCTTGGTCTTGATCAACCTGATGGTTTTACCCCTGATAACGGGTGGTGGTGTGTTGGTTGGAGCATCTTCATCAAAACTGAAGAGTTCAATCCCCTCGATGCTGATGATACCAAATCTTTGTTTCTGCTTTGGACGTTCTTGAGGTGATGAGGAGGATGAGGAGGATGAGGTATTGCCATCATTTTCGCCTCCTATGCCATCGCCCCCACCACTACCACCACTACCACCACTACCATCAGAGGCGAAAATGATGAATCGCTGGCTGGACTCGGACTTTGGTGTTGTTGTTGGTGTCGTTGTCGTAGATGGTGATGACAGGGACGATAGATTCACCTTGATCCTCTTCAGTGGGGTGATACTATAATTATTTATGGCACCACCATTTGTAAATTGTGTCACGATACCTGAACTGCTCAAGGCCAATAATGTATCACCTGGCCCCAAGGTGACGTTGATAAATTGAGTGCATAGATCAGGCGCAAAAAAGGCCACATAGCGCCACGACATAAGCTTAAGATCAAGAATGGATAAAACGACCCTGGTCCTACTCTGGGTTCTATCAGCATCCGCACCAATTCCATTGGCTTCCAACACATTGACAGGAATCTTTGCGAGTCTGGGCTGACTCAGAAAAAAGGCCTCATCCTTTCTGACCCTGGTGCCAAAGAAGGGTACCGTGGCAAGTTGCTTGCAGTAATCATGAGCTTGAGTCGTGTGAATCATCTCAAAGTTCTTTCTGGTTACGACAGTACCACCAGCAGTGCGAACTATCTCAAAGTTCCCTTTGGTTGTGACAGCACCACCACCACCACTGCTGTTGTTGTTATTGAGGAAGGTGGATGAATGATGATGAGGAGGATCACCCAGTGGGGTTCTGGTAACCAGATCTGTAGGCGGAGTTGGTTGTGACATGCCGGCCACAAATGGCATCTCCAACTGACTCTGGACGGTGTACATGAACCCTCCATGTACAAAACTCAGGAGGAGGGGACGAGTGGCGGAGGGAGGGAAGATAAGTTTGCGCTCATCTTTTGCCACCGTGTCCCAGACCAGCAGACCCGATGCTCGTTTCATCTGGACCTCCCTTTCTTGCAGGTTGACGAACTCGGAGAGGAAGGAATTCTTCTCCAGTGTGACTCCATACTCTATCAGAGAGTACAGTTCCTTGTAGGAGTCTGGATTGGGACACAGGAGAGCAGAGATCGTGTTGGCGATAGCATTTTCTTTGGCTTTGGCGCTGGCCCTGATAGCAATTATTTCCGTCAAACTCATTGGTCGAGTCGGTGGTGTCGATGTCGATGTCGATGATGCTGAATTCTGTTGCTGGACCGTTCGAAAAACAGGTGGACTGTTGGTTGGAATCGTTCTGGTGGGTACTGTGGTCCTTGGTGGTTGGAGAACGGGAGGTCGTGCAACAGAGGGTGGGGTTGATGGCGATGACGATGACAACAAAGGTGGTGCAGTTTGAGCAGGTGGAATTGTCACTGTTGTTGAGGTGGTCGCAGTGGTGGTGGTGGTAACAGGACTTGCGGGAATGACGATGGGTGACACAAATCTGGAACTTCCTGATGTTGAAGTGGATTCTGCCAAAGGTGTTGGTGTTGGTATTTGGGGCTTGGGCTTATTCTTGGATCCTCGAGGTCTACCACCTTTACTTTTTTTTGAAGGAGGTGATTTCTGTTTCCGTTGCTGTTTCGCAGTGGAGGTGTTTCTATTGTGGTTGTAAAAATCATTTGCATACATCCTTCTCCTTTTGGCGGGGGGTGGAGCGCTAGTGTAACTGGCCATATACTCGTCATCATACTCGGCACCATCACAGTCGTCGTCTGATGATGATGTTGATGATGATGAACTGCAATCTGTGTTGGTAACTTCCCTGGTCTTGCGTATCGCAGTCTGTTCATTTTCATCTCTTTCCTCCTTGTTGTTGTTACTATCACTGCGGTTGGTCATAGAGGAAGAGGAAGAAGTATCATGGCTATCTTCTCTTAGACGGACCATCGCCATCTTCTTCTTCTTCTCCGTTACCAGATCACTTAGAGACATTTGAGCTGGTTTTGGGGATGGGGTTGTGTCCATCGTGTCCGTGGTGGATGACTGTTGTTGTTGTTCTAGTTGCACAGAGGATCTGGGCGGTAATTGAGGTAGTATAGATTCTACAGGGGTTACGGTAAGATCAACAACAGCTTGTTGATGGAAGTGGTGAACGTCACCGCTGGGATGGTTGACTGTGGTCATGATTATACTGATGGAGGGGAAAGGTAAGAAGAGAGAGAGGAAGGAGGGGTGAATACAATATTTTTTTCTTCTTGATTCTTTGGTTTTTTTGTGTCCAACTATCCTTTTTAATGCCAGCGAAAAAAACTGGAAACTATGTTGACCTTCAAAAAAACAAGTATTTTCTGCGGTTTTTTAATGCAAAAAAATGCGTGTCGCCACAACAAGTGGATGACGATGTAAAAAGACAGTATTTTTTGTTTTTTTTGGAAGAACGGTTCGTACAAACGGTTTGGGTTCGTAACGTTCGGTTCTGAGTATTTTTTTTGAAAAAAACGAACCTGACGAACAACGAACGAACCGAACTTGACGAACAACGAACCGAACCATCACAACGAAACAATCCCAAAAAAACAATGAGTGCGTGGGATGAGAAGTTCGAGTTTTTATGTTTTCATATATTTTTTGTTGGAATAGAGGAGGATGCTTTCAAGAATCAAAAAAAAATTGAAGAGAAAGAGAGATGGATTTTTTTTGTTCTTCTTCTTTTTTTTCTTCAATAGTTGAACAAGACTTGAAAGTTAGGGTTGATGTGACGATGAATGGTCACGTTGGCCTGTGTGGCCAGTTCACGGATCACCTGGGACTGTTCAGAGGTACCATACTCCTCGCGGTACCACACGGTAATGATCCCTGCGTTGATGATTCTCTTGAAGCAGGTCAAGCAGGGGAAGGTGGTGGTGTAGATGGTAGCACCCTTGGTTCTGGCATACCCCGCATCCGCAATAGCATTCTCCTCTGCATGCAAACACAGGCACTCTGACAAGGAGGACCCCTGTCTGGCCACACCCTCATTGCATCTCTTGCAGCCACCCTCGTCACAATTCTTCACGTTTCTGGGTGTTCCATTGTAGCCAATAGAGATGAGTCTGTTCTCAGGTGAGACCACTGCAGCCCCGACCTCTCTCTTCATGCAGTTGGAGCGAGTGGCTGCCATCTGGGCGCTGCACATAAAGTACTCAGTCCAAGGTGGACGAGCCTGCTTGCGCTTTCCCAAGGGCAACAAGATGGTCTGCACGGTAGCCATGAACTCTTCGTAACTGGAGGTGACAATATTGATGTCTGCTTTGGTGGCCAAGATTCTCACCCCAGGATAGATACTCTCTGGGGTCTTGGGTGCGATCATCAAAGATTTGGAGGGACTCTTGCCGTTGCTGTTGCCATTGGACTCCTTCAGACTGCTGAAGTCAGGGTCATAGATACCCCACTGGTAGATGTCATCCAAAAATTTGTAGCGCTTCTCATCAGGGAAGGTGGTGCTTTTCTCAATCTCGTTGGAGTGCTTCAGGAGTCGGAGGTTCCTGATATCAAAGGGCGCATCCAAGAAGACCACCTTCACATAGGGTCTGATCTTGAGTTGGGTCAACTGTTCGAGAGATCTCACCCCCAGGATGATGGTGAAGGTGGTCCACTCTTTGGTGACCAGATCCATCAGCTCAGGGAACTCGTGAGTAGTCCAGTGAGACGTCTGATCAGCAGGAGACTTGAGTCGTTCCCAGCTCTCGGTGGCATCATACATGGTCATGACATCCAAAGTCTTTGGATCCACCGCCGTCGTCGACGTCTCTGAACTGACCCTCCTTTTCGAGACACCCTTGATGACATCAATGAAGAGGTTGGCGTTTTCCAGACGAGTGGGTGAGAGGTCCTCATTGTCCAATGTACCACCCGACTTGAGGATCAAGACACGCCCCTCGCAATTTGTTTCCAGATATCTCGCCACTCCACAGGTGCCACTGGCCAGCGTACCAATGATCGCAAGATACATTTTTTTTCTCAAGAACCACCTTCACAAAGAAAGAAAGAAAAATCTTTTTTTTGAATGAGAAGGAGAAGGAGAAGGAGGAAGAGAGAGAGTATGTGTATATTTCTTTCTTCTTTTTGATGGCCACAAGAGAAAAAAACAACATGCACACATGCAAAAAAAAGGATGGAGACTTCTCTTTTTTTTCGATCTCATTCTTTCTTCAAGTCAGGACGGACAGGATGTCGGAGATGACTTTCCCAAGGCCGGTGGCATGCTCTGGAATCCTTTCAAAGTCGTTGTAGAGGAGCTTGTCGAACTTCTCGCAGTTGTCATTGTAGTAAGCGAGCTCTCGGTCCACCTGGGCCTCCCTCTTGAGGACCTGTTCGACAATGTCACCCCTCTGACTCATTCGATCGTGCAGAATCTTGCACACAGTCTCATTGTCCCCTGTGGGGCGGACGAAGATGTAGTAGAATTTGAACAGAAGGTTGGCCGCACGATTCCTGACCAACTGTTGATGCCCTTGGGTGTCCACAATCAAGACGGGTGTCTTCCCTTTGGCCCTGATTCTCTCGAGCTCGGAGTAGGTGGTACCATACCATGAATCTCCGTACTTGGCACACTCAAGGAAGTCTCCCTCTTGCACCCTATTATCTATGAAGATACCTTGGGAACTAACGAAATGATAGTGCTGGTGATCCATCTCCCCTTCACGGGGTAAGCGGGTGGTGGTGGAGATACAGGCGACAAACTCTGGGTTATATTCGGTGAGCTGTTTGACGATGGTTGACTTGCCTGACCCACCAGGACCCACGAACACGGGGATAGAGAGACGCGTAGTCAGGTCCCATTGGAGATGGGTCACGGGAGACATGTCAGCTTGTCCAATGCTGTAAGATGGTGTGAACATCTGAGGTTTCAGTTGCCAGATATCCAACTCTGTCCACCAGAGGTTGATCTCCCTGAGAGCATCTGGCAGGGAAGAGGAGGCGTGCATCACATTCTGACGAATGGTGGTGGCATAGTCTCCACGGATGGTACCCGGACCGTCGTGCAAGTTCTGGCCCATGAGTCCCCTGATCAGCTTGACAGCCTCTGGGCCGCACCAGACCATGATCTGAGAGGGACCCTGAAGAGACCAGCTCACCAATTCAGTATAGAATGGTTTGTCTGCGTGTTCCCCATAGTGGAGCGCCATCTGGGCTTTGGTGGGGATCAAGATGCGCGTAGCCAACATCCTAAGCCCTTTCCTCTCAAGACGACTGGTCAGTTCGCCCACCAGTCCACGCTTCACTGCGTCCTGTTTGAACATCACAAAGGATACTTCGAGCATGTTGGTGTTGGGTTGGCTTGCTTGCTTGTTGAGAGAAAGAAAGAAAGAAAAAAAGGATGCTCAAGGAAGGAGGAGAAGGAAGAATAGCGATGAGAAAAAAAATGATGCATGAAATCTTCCTAACTCCTCCCCTGGCTATTTATCAAAGAGTTGAATTTTTTTTGTTGTTATTTTTTTGGGAAAACAGTGTACCTCCTTCTTCTTCTTTTTCCTCTCTCTCTTCAACTCTTTTTTTTCGCAGCAGCAGCAACAACAAAAAAGAAAAGAAATAAAAAATGACTGACATCTCCAATGACCTCAAGGCTCCTCTTCCAGCTGAGGTGGCGGTGGCGATGGAGGACAAGGGAAGGGAAGGTGAATGCTATTGGAGCGTCCAGGCCACTCGTTCTCCTCCTCCTCCTTCGTGTGTGGTCTATCAATGCAAATCAGGCGAACATGAGATCTGCAGCATTCCCAGCCAGCGCAACCTGGTCATCCTCGTGGAATCCTGTGGTGATTGTGATGCTTATCAAGAGTTTTGGTCGGCGGAGCGTCAGCGTGTTGAAAATTTGATTGCCAGTCAGTTGGAGATCTGGATTCGACTATACCTCTACTGCAAGACAGGTCTCATGGCATATTTTGGGTTCGTGGCAGTCAAGTTGTTGATGGATCATCCTCATCTCGGACCTCAATCTCTGTCCGACACCGCTGAGATTCAGATCACCTCCTTTCAAATCTTGGTCATCCTGGCGGCATGCCTCACCTTCATGTTGACGGCTCTCACCGTGATCGCTGCAACACTCAAAAAGGTCTCACTGGGGATCTATCTCATGAACACCTGTGCTTGGGTCCCTCACATTATTATTAGCATCCTCTCCCGCGCGGGGATGCCGACAGCAGATTATGATACCACTGTCTTCTATCATGCAGTCCAAGGCACCAACATCATCTGGACTGTAGACTTCTTTTTCGTTTTCGTCGTGTCCGTTATCTATTATCGCCTCTACGCGAAGTACATGTCCGCCGGCATCAAATTTGCGTGATGACGACGACAATGAACCCTCTCTCTGCTCCCGCTGCCATTGTCGCTGATCATTATTATTTATTTATTATTTATTTTTTGTTTTTTTGTTGTGTCTCTTTCTTACCTCCTCCTTCCTTTTTTTTGTTTTGAGTCAATAAAAATAATAATAAAGAAGAAAACCACATCATGTCTCATTCACCTTCATCACCATCATTGAAGTCTGAACCAGGTGTTCCAAAGACAGCAATCACGACACCTACTCCACTACCACCGATCAAGATGGCCAAGTTGATCACACCCTTCATGACCAAAAAAGAGCCGGATCAGGGAACACTCGACACGTTCATCAACAAGCACAGGAAACCACGATCTTCCTCATCGTCGTCCAAAGTTCGCACTCACCACTACAAAAAATCTTTGAAGTCTCGACAACTGCCGCCACCACCACCACCTCTGGCAGATTCAGATCCAAGAGGTCCAACAAAGAAGGTCGCCACCACTACTCCTCAGGTCATTGTTCCCATCACGACCACTCCATCTCTCTACACTCACTGGGGTTTGAAGACCTTGCTGCTGGCAAGTGAGAAACACCCTGAGGTGTCCACTTACCTCCAATCCGTCTTCGACTGGTTGACTGTCTTCAGACAACTCATCCTGCCACAAAAGAACATGATTTTGTGCCAACAACTACTGTTGGACCCCAACGTGATCAACAGTTTGATGAGCAACATTGGTCAGCTTTGCGACTTTCTTCGAGACTGTGTCTATCAGGACTGGCCAGAGGGTGCCCAACACATTCTCAGACATGTCTGCCAGAATATCATCATCACCACCACCGCCGCAGACAAGGACTCAAACTACCACGCTCTGATGCAATTATACCATGAAATGGGTCCAAACTGATTCTTTTTTTTTCTTTCTTTCTTTCTCTTGTGGACAGACCATTTAAAAAATAAAATAAAATAAAAAAAAGACAATTTGTTTTTGTGTGTGCATGTGTTCATCGAATAAGGGGCACCTTCTTGACGAGTTGTTTGATGGCCACCATGATGCTCGAGAACTCATCGACCTGTGAGTCGGAAGGTCTGATTCTGGAAGGGTCATGGGGTCGTGCCCCTTCTTGATAGTTGCTCCAGACAGTCCCATCTGTCAGGGTCACCTTGATGGCTGTGTCGCAGTGATAAATGTCATCCGAGCCTGGCGTGGGAGAGCAGGGTAAGGCAAACAATCTTCTCAGTTCCACAGTCAATAGTCTGATCTCAGAGGCGTTCAGTTGACCCTTGGCTTCAATGTAGTCCGCATCAGTATGGTGTATCTTTCTTTTGACATTCATCTTCCCGTCTCTGTTGATATCCACCTTGGTGTTCATGGTAGGTCCATCTGGACCAGGGATGATCCCTTCTATGAAGGTCAAGGTGGCCATGTTAGAGCTCATGATCGTTGCAGACATTTGGAATGATAAGGATGACGATGAGGTTTGCAAGTTTTTTGGAAGGTACCGCTGCTGTAGGATGATAAATAGAAGAAGGAGGAGACACGAAGAAGGATGTTGTTTTTTTGTTCATTAACATCAACTTTTTTTTCTTGTCAACCCTCCTTCTTCTTTGTCATGGATCTCTTTTTTTTTCTTATTCAAACTATTTTTGATGCAATGATGTCGTTGCAGTCGGATGGCGAGTAGGTTGTTTTTTTTGTTCATCGTGCTGGTGATGGTGTTCATCGGATAGATTGAATATGAACGATGTCTCTCTGGCTGGCACCTGTCGACCTGATGGGAGAGGATCATCTGCAGTTCCATGGGTGAATCTCTCTCTTCTTTGCGATTTGGAAGAATCGGACAGAGTGACAGAGAGGACACTGACAATGGTCGTGATCGTGATCGTGGTCGCAGTAGTCTTTACACTAGAGGACAACAGTGGCAAAGACGTTGGTCCATCTCGCATAAGTTTTTCATAGGTTTTTTGAGGTGGTGGTCAATTTTGGTTTGTCCGTCGTCGTCGTTGTCATCTTATATAGACTTGGCCGTGAAGCTTTCAAGCACCGACTCTGGTTTTTCTCTCTTTCAATTTCAAGGGCTATGTAGTTTTTCGTGCATGGAGTTGCAAATGATCCTCTCCCATTCATGTCGACTTGGGATGCGCTTCTTTTTTTTCAAAAAATAGGGATGTATAGGGAAAAAAAATAAAATAAAATAAGGTCCAAAAAAACAAAAGTGTCTTTCGCTCATTTTTCATCTTCTTTCTTTGTCTTCATTTTTTTTGGTGTGTGTTCTGTTTTTTTCTTTTCATCATCATCATCATTATTAGTATCATTATTCTTGAGGCAAAAGTAAATGCAAATCCCAAGATGGTTTGTTTTGTTGATGTTGATGGTCTTCGCCATCACCGTTGATGTTCATGTTGGCCATCATCTTCCTCATTCCTAGCAGGCGAATGGGTGAAGGGGTGCTGGAAACTGAGAGACCATTGTCAAAGGTGGTCATCTGTTTCTGGCAGAGACCTTGTCCAACCAGGTTCACATTTTGACCATGACCACGATTATTGTATGGACAGAACCCCTCTTCGCCCACGGACTTGCAAGTGATAAATCCTCGACTTGACTCCTGTCGGGCCCTGAAATTGTCCTCTGTGATTCCTTTGCCATCCAGGTCCAAGTGAGTCCCCAAGTCAATGACTGTTTGGCGGGTCACCCTTCCAGCAAGGAGGCCAGAGAGGAAGAGTCGTTCTCTGTCTTTGGCATGATCCCCCCTCGCCTCAATCGTCCTGACCAGGTTGGAGGCACAGAGGGGAAGGTTGATGATAAGATCCTCAATGTCCTCAATGTCAAGAACCACTCCAGTGGAAGAGGAAGTTGTTGTCACGAAGGTATCACCATGGTTTGTGGTTGGTGTTGTTTGAAGGTGTCGATTCACTTCTCGAACTCGACGTTCTTGAGAGGCCATGGAATAAATGACAGAGCCAACGAGCGAGATCAAGTTTTGGGAGTTGTCGCGATGAGGCTTGAATAGTCTGCTGGTCTCGAGTGGTGTGTCATGAGGTGAAAATTTGGGCGTCAGTGAGGTAGTCGAAAAGACACCTGCCCGAAGCCAGAGGTGTCTCAGGGTCCCCTCCACATAATTCTTAAGGAAACGATAAAGGGTCTCTCTAGAGGCAGACAAAAAAGAGAGCGATACATTCACACCCCCTGCCCCGTCCGAATTGGCTGTTTGCACCAATCTCCAGTCGTGCCATGATGATGATGATGATGATACAAACTCTCTGTGTTCTGTCTCTGTCTCTTTGTCTTCCTCCATTCGAGGGATCAGAGGTTCGGTGTTGTGTTCGAGAAAGTAACCCCCACCAGGGAACAGGGGAGTGTTCATGATGTCCTCCTTTTTGTGACGCAAGTATTGCAGACCTGGTGGCAATGATTTAGAGTGGAACCCCAAGGTACCCACAATAGACCAGACTTGGGGATCCAAATTCCCCTCCAATTCCATTAACCAATCCACCAGGGAGGTACAATCTGGTGATTGACATCCATTCACCGCCACCAGGCAAGACCTCAACTTCAAAGCATCACGAAACTCCAATTTAGATGATGGTGACGACGATGATGATGCGGACAATGTGAACTCAGAGTCCACCTTGAATTCAAGCATTCTGCACAGCGTGTCAGGATCAAAGTCCACACTGCTGAACCACGCCAACTCTTTCTTCAAGTTAACCTTCCATGATTCGGTTGTCATTTTTTTTGAGAGCGAAAAAATAATAATGCTGGTGGGAAGGAACGAAGCACACGCAAAAAAAACAATCTTTCTTTCTTTCTTTCTTTTTTGGTTTTTTCACTTGTATCTGACAAAAACAGAGACACTCATGATCATTGTTGTTGTTGTTGTTGTCTCCGTTTTGGTGGTGGTGGCGTGGTGGGAACTTCAGGAACCAAGTCCGTCATGCCTGTGCAGGCTGTCTCTGCCACAATGATGAGAAAGGCCTCGGTCATGATGATGACAATGTGGGTCAAGTCATCCTCCTCGGTGATGCCCGAGACAAAGATGGAATTGATGAACAAGGTGGAAATAATGGTGGTGGTGGTGAAAAGCAGCAGACCCAGGTAACTGATGAAGACCCCCAACCCGGTGAGTCGAACGGAGGAACCAGGGTCTTTGTCTGATCTCACACTACAGGCAATGACGGCCAACAGCAACGCGGTGTTGCAGATAAAAATAATAAGCAAGACATCAGTCAGACCAAACTGACTGGTCAAGAAATTGGAGAGGGCCACTCCATAGATGATGATGAAGGAACGCTCAAATTGGGCCAGAGATAGACTTCCCAATTTGAACGCCTCGTACGACAAGGTACCCTGAGAGGTGCGTTCCTCATATTGGGTCAAGGCGAAGGTGCAGAATGTCTCAGGAGCAGCCAGGAGGAATCCTAACCCCAGCACGGCCAGGACGTGAGTAATATCTCCATCCTCATCGAGTCCAGCATTCAAGGAAGAGGTGATGATAAGGGTTGCAGTGACGGTCAACATGGTGCTTAACAGTAAGGTGAGATAGTTGCTCATCAATCGAATGGCGGAAGTGTAAGGGGTGCTGGCCAAGGTGAGGGAAGAACGAACCAATCTGGACCTTCTTGTGATCAGGATGCTGCCCATGAAGAGCACGGTCACAAAGATTAAGGAGCAGAGGATCATGGGGATGAAGCCATAAAAAGACATGAGCAAGTTGGCCACGGCAGCCCCATAAATAAAACCAAAGGATCTCTCTGCCTGAAGAAAGGCCTGACTGATGAATCGGGTGGATGTTTGCCTCAAGAGGACAGAGTCGTTCCTTTTGACGTGGTTGCTGTTGCTGTTGCTGTCCATGGCAGAGAGGGCGGTGAAGGCAGTTTCGATGGCCACCAAGAGGAAACCCTCAATCATCATGGCCACAATGTGGGTGATATCAAACTCTTCGGGTATACCCACGGAGAGGGAGGCATTGGCCAGCACAGTGACCAGTAAGGTGACCAACGTGTTGGAGACCAGGGTCATCAAATTCATGAAGGGTAAAAACAGTTTGTTGAGTTGAACCGTCCTGAGTTTGATGGTCAGGTAGATATTGGCACCGATCGTGATGACAATCATCACCCCAATGGTCAAGATCAATACACCCACGCCATACTGGGCCAGCAACACACCCGAGAGCAATGAACCATAGATGATGATGAATGATTTTTGGAACTGAATCAGCATGTTGCTCAGGGTCTTGAAGGTCTTCTTGATCACCAGCTCTGCCTCAAAGGATAAGTCCATGTTCAAGAAGTCACCATAACTGGACCACAAGGGTGGTGCTTTCTCGCTTGTGGTTGCCATTGTCTGCCTTTATTATTATTATTATTATTTTTTCTGGGGGTGGTGGTGGACTGAAGGAGATGGTAACTTGTTGTTGAAAACCTTTGTTTTTCTTTCTTCGAGGATAACAAGCGACAAAAAAAACAAACCAAAAACAGTGAGAAAACAGAACGTAGTTGTAACAGCATCAGCAGCAGCAAGTAGAATGAAGACAAGGGGGTGTGTGTGCATATATTCACTGACCAGTATGGAGTCGTCTGGGAACAAAGAGAGAGAAGAGACCCTGGGGCGCAACGTTCATGGTTTTGAGGTGGTTGAAGAGATTCATGAAGGACTCCTTGTCCGTCAGCAAATCAAAGGAGGGGTTCATCATGAAAGAGAGCCTGCCTGTGGTATCCTCCAAGGGCATGATATCCACCTCCAGTTTCCCTTCAGTGGTGTAGGCGCTGGCATTGTAGATCAAGAGATCGGACTTGAACTTCATGACAGAGTCAAAGTTGTCGCTGGCCTCTTTGGGTACTGCCAGATCCGTGATGAACGACAAGAGGGTCATCTGTCTCATGGTGAACTCCTGGGAGGCACAAAGGGCACGGGCGATGAGACAAAGAGACTCGGTCATGATTTGTTTTTGTTGTTGTTGAGGACCACCGCGCAGGAAGCTGACGACGCTCTTGATGATAACTTCCCCGGTCATGTAGGTGTGAGTGAGATCCCAGAAAAGGAGAAAGTAGCGCAGCAGTTGGGCGTCTTGTTTATCAAGGTGTTCAGACTCCAGGCATTGGAGATACAGGGACTTGGGGTTAGTGTGCATCAGGGTGTGGGTGCGAAGTTCGTCCAACTTGAAGGCGAGGAAGGACATGGCAGTCTCTGCGTCACTCTGAAAGAAGGTCTGGACAAACTGGGCTTCTTCGATGGTGAAGGGACCCATTTTGTTCAGCCTGGTTGAATAGTGGTCGTCAAAAATCTTGGCCAGGGTTACATGCATCACGGGAGTGACGGTGTCGGTGGCAATGATGGAGGAGGAGGAAGAAGTCGTGGCAGTAGCAGCAACAGCTGATGAAAGACGACTGCCGCCACGGACAGGTATGCGTTGTTGTTGCGATGTAGACATGATGAAAGAGGGAGATGAAGGATGGGGAGGTGGTGTCATCTGAGGTTGAAGATGATGGGCAGAAATGGTCACCACGGAAGTAGATGATGATGACGGTGACGGTGGCATCATCACCTCTTGAACAATCACATCCATGGCTTCCCCCTCCTCTTCAACTAACTGGCCTTCCTCAATCTCACTTTCAACAACAACAGCAGTAGGAGCGCCACCGCCACCACCATCACCAGAGGAAGAGGAAGAAGCAGGCACACCTTCATTAAATTGAAGAAGGAAACCTTGAGGCTTGAGGGGCATAAAATCGGAGGTGGAGGTAACTCCATCCATCCCCTGAATACAGATCCCGGGGTTCCCGTAACTGTTTACAGAGAAATTGTCATGATCAGGAAAATGATCACCCACGAGACCCTCGGAGGACGGGTAGATGTAATTGCTGGCAGGAGAAAGAAACTCATAATTGAATTCAGGAGTCATCCGTTGCGTTTCTTGATCATCCACATCCACAGCATCATTCGTCCCCATCGTGGTCATTGTGGTAGAGTTTGAGGTAATAGTAGAAGTAACGGCGTTGAAGTAATGAAGGAGGGAGATGTGGATCAAGCTTTTTTTCGTGACAAAAAAACCAAAAAGAATGACTGCTTCATACCACAGAAGGTCTCGAGTCATATTCAGACCAAGGTTATATATCATGTTGGACCTCCATCACCTTGTACTCTTTTTTGACTATATGAGGACCTCATACATTTTGTAAAATGTAAAGGTGGTGAAGATCCAACCTGGTATATAAACTTGGTCTGACTATGGCTCAAGACCTTCTCCCCCTTGCTCAATGTGATCCATGGTCATCCTACTTGCACACTTTTTTTTCTTCATCATCTTTTTTTGTTCTCTCTCCTTCTTGGATTTTTTTTGACAGCAGAAAAAAAATCGCAAACAGTGAGTGGACGCTTTTTCCTCCTTCCTTCCTTTGGATCACCAACAAAAAAATTGCAAAAAAAAACTCCTCCAAAGTATGCAAAATTTCGTCATCCATTCATTTCTTGCAACCAAAGAAAAAAATTTTTTTCTCTCTTTGTCTTTCACAAAAAAAGAAAGGCTAACTCATGCACAATGCATTTAAAAAAATGTTACCCTTTGTTCAGTGCTCTCCGCTCAGCGTCATCATCACCCGTTCTTGGACACTCGACGCGGGTACATGTTGGAAATGTACGGTCAAGAAAAGGGCGAAGAGAATTTCATGTTCTTCCTCAGCCAGCTCAACAAAGTCCTCCCCGTGGAACTACATGAAGATGTGATTGGGAGGTCCATGGAGACTCAAGGATTCCCTTCCATTATCGCCGCGGCGTCCATTGTCACCAACTTTGCCTTTTCTTCTACCTCCTTGGCGGCCACTGGAGCGGAGAACCTTCTCTCGTCGCCGTCTACTTCACCACCTCCACCTTCCACTTCTGTCATCAACAAAAAAAGATCAGTCCTCTCTGGACAGACCCCTTCCACTCAAGAACATGATGCTGAACCACTCGCAAAGAAGTCTCGCCCTTCCGTCAATAACAGCAACAGCAACAGCAACTCATCCACTTCTCCTCCTCCACAATGCCATCACCACCACCCTGAAGAAGAACCTCACTCACCGCCCTCGCTACCTCCTACTTCTCTTTCAGTTGATGAAAGAGAGACACTACAAAAGGGTGCCTCGCACAACAAACCATCGTCGTCACGGGCTTCCAAATCCAAGACACCCGGTTATTCAGCGGAAGACATGAAGAAAAGAGCGGAACTGCAGGAAAGAACGAGAAAAGTGAACGCATTCAGGAAACAACAAGAGGAGGAACAGAGAGCGAGGCGACTGGAAACCGAAGAGTTTTACTCCTCCTCGCACGATGATGATGAAGAAGCGATCATGTCGTACACCCATGACGACTTCAAAGAGTGGATGAAGCGCACCCTACGGACGGAGATCAAAGGAGCATTAAGAACACTGGGCGAGTTGGGATGCGACCACCTCGCCAACACCCATGATACCGTTCACACCAAGTACCTCCAGAAATTCATCGAGATGGCCATTCAGGGTTTCTGCGATTATTTTCTGTTGGGGTGTGATCACACGGCCACAGAGGTGATTGCCAAAGATATGGCAGAAGGGGCAGATCACGAAAGCGATAAGGTGGCTGCTGGTGCCCGCGACCTTCTCCTCAAGACCTTTCTGGAACCACCCATTATGCACAGCGATTTGAGTGAACAGGCCGACGTCAGCATTGACGACACAGAATCCTGGAGGGTTACTTGTGACTTGGCCATGATGGTGTTTGTTGACTCGGATCGATGCCCCATCCCCAAGGAGACCAAGCTACTGTGCAACCCCTCGTTGAATGAGCACATCAAGGCAATTTGTCTCAAAAATCAGACCTTTGAATCCACCTCCCGTGGTTGTGTCCCCACGACGAAGACGGCACTCGACCTGAAAGGAGACTCCCGCACTGTCGTGATGCTCTCCTTACTACGCTGGGGTCTTATCCAGTTCACCTATGACCATCTGAAAAAAAGGTGTCCCTCGAGAAATGATGAGGACCGGTTCACAGAGATAAGTGGAATGGGTGTCTCCTCTCAGAGAAACCAGGCCATCAATCGTCATTCCCTGAGGCTCAGGGCCTCCACACCAAGCAAAGCGGGGATATCCAAGGATGTCACAGATCGACTCCTTAGAAATCAATTCATTTGGAACGAGGTGGGCATTCCTCAAACCCGACTAACCAAAGACTACCGCGTGACCAAACCAAATCTCTTGTTTCCCGTGGCCTGTCTACTCAACGAGATTGGCCTCGAGTCCTGCCTGAAGAAGTCCTTGCCCTCCAATTAACGTTCAGCATGAAGAAGAAGAAAAAATTGAAAAAAAAACAAAAAACGGTTGTTCTACTCTTCACACACTCCCATCTCTCCACTCCCATCTCTCCCTGCATGTTCATAAAGAAGGATCGTCACCCCCAAAGAAATAGAAATCAAGAAGAAAGAAAAAAAATTTTTTTTTGTGTTTTTGTCATCTTTCTACCATCATTTTTTTTCTTACTTCAGAAAAAAAACATACATACATACACTCCCTTCCTTCTCGTCTCTGTTATTTTTTTTCCAAAAAAAAGTATTTCCACCCATCCCACTCTTGTCCTAAGAAAAAAAGGTGTGCAATGCCAGGGCCAGCAAAGTCTTTGGGCAAAAAGAAGAAGGTGGTTGTGACAGCAGCAACACCATCCTCATCCAATCGCGAAGAGTTGATCTCTTTGGCTCTAGCTGGTTTGACATCAACGTCCTCACCCTCATCCTCATCAGGGCTTGATGAGACCATAAAACTGATCAGACCCACCTCCAAGGCCAACCTTATCTATGTCCAGAGATTCCAGCAGGGACTGAAAGAGTTGCAGGATCTCTTTGGCAAAGAGGCGGTATCTTACCTCACTGGAGAGGATCCAACAGCTGGCGGGCTGATCACTTACCTTGATGGTGGCAGCCAGGTGAAAATCAACGTCCCCTCAGAGATGAAGCAACATTTTATAGATCATGAAGCAAGAGGACAGGTTGCGCTTCTCAAATTTCTTCGTGATGATGATGATGATGATGTCAAGGATGATCCACTGTACGTCTTTGCCTTGACCATTCAAAAGTGGTTACCTTTGCTTGACCCTGACACCTTTGTGTCACTGGAGATGCAAAAGTCAAATCTGAACATGATGTTCACGTTGCGTGAGACGAACGACATTCTGGCGGCTCTGTCGGATGGAATCTGTCAGGGTCGTGATGCGCTGCTACAGAAAAAGACACCTACGATGTCCAGGGAGGCCTTCTACACTTTGCTGGAGGAGGCGAATGAAGCCATCGCCAGGGCTGTTGGGATTCTGGATGAACTGAAGGCCAGACAGCATGCCCAAAATATGGGTGTTGATTATGACAAATTCAAGCGATTCATTCAAGAGAGGCGGGTCAAAGAGGCACTTCATCTTGAGACATCATCATCACCATCATCAAAGGGAGGTGCTGCCGCTGCTGCTTATGTGACAGAAATTCTCGATGATGAGGATGAGAGGTTCATGTTTGTGGGTGGAAATGGTGGTGAAGGAAACACGAACACTAACCTTAACCAACGCACTTTCAATCAGGGTGCCTCTAGGGCCCAAGTGGCATTCACGGCGATTGGTGATCAAATCATGTCCTACAGACTTCCCCAGCCAGGCGAGCTCGATTCCATGTCACAGGCAATCATCGACCGACATCTGAATACCGATATGATTCAAGAAGTGAACACAGGCAAACCTTCATTACAATTGGACTCTGAGCACCAGAATAAACCAAGAATGAGTATGTACTTCAACCAAGCCGAGTTGGATACTGCCAAGAGCCTTGCCGGGTTTAAGTCAAAGAGTGAGACAGGGGGTGATGTTCGAAATGACATGACTGATTTTTGTGAAGATCGTGTGGAAAATAAGAAAAAATATACAGTGTGCACTATCCCGCACGGAGATCTGAATGTTGTATACACCGTTCAGCAGTCATCTGGAGATTCGACCTTCGAATTGCTCCCCAACAAATCACCCAACGATCATTACGACAGTGGCATGAAGGCGAGCACGATCAGTGAGTTGCTCACCAAACCCAGGGATATTGGACACTACATCTGGACTACTGGACAACAGTTAATTAAGCGTGGTGTTGTTTTAGGGATCTGGGGAGCGGTTTATGGTGCGGATTATGTCTCTGGCAAGGCCCCCGGTGCCACCAAAGAGACCATGAAATCGTGGACTAATACTTACCAGCTGGAAAATCCATATTTTAATGTCGACAAGAACCTGGTTGATAAGAAAATTGACTCGCGTCAATTGATGGTCTACCTGTCCCTGAACAGCGATGCGATTGTCAAAGAGGTGGGCCTGAACATCCTGGTGTTGCAGGAGAAACTGGTTGTGGCAACTAGAACCGTCGACAGGATTGAAAAACAGGGACGCGGTGGCTCTGATTTCAATTCACTGTCACACGAAAAGGAGTCTGTGGCCCAGTTGCGGTCTCACATTAGAGATTCTGAGGCGCAGCGTCTGGACATCTTATTTAAAGACAACATGCCATCATCATCTGTGGTTATGGGCAGGTTCAGTGTGCCCCATTCCTGGGGTGGATTTGTCTTGGATGTGCTGCAACCTCGCCTCGAACGCTGGACCAAGAGATATGCAGACCAGAGGGCCCATTTTGAGGACTGGACGATCTTCAAGGGGATCAGCGTCCCTGTTGATGTTGATGCTAAGGGCGAGGGCGACAATGGGCTGCTGCCTCTAAGTCTTGAGGAGTTTACCAACACTCGCCAGATGTATGATGAGCTCGTTGACATCGTGCAGCTGTACATGAGAGGCCTTGGGTTTGCCAAAAATACTGAGGTCTTGAACGGGATAACTTACGAGCAGTTTATTTACTCCAACCCTTACCTGTTCAATTTTGACGTGTCCATCTTCAACACTTTTTACACCACCCAGGCCTTGTACAATCGTGTCATGGCGTCTCTTGAGGTGTTTGACGCCAAGAGACAAGCGAGTTTTTACAAATCAACGTACAATCTCACAGATCTTGAAAATGACGATGGTGGTGGCTCCCAAATGACACTGTTCAAACTGTTCGACAACACCAAGCTCAGCTGGGACGAGGTGAAGACATGCGAAGGGATTGGACTTGGAAGTTGGCCGATCAGTGAGAAAACTAAAGAGATGCGTAATCCCGATTCCAATTCAAAGACGTCCACGGCATTCACGATCACTAATCATATTGGAATAGTTGGGTTGGAGAGCCTCATGAAGAACCTTTTCCCTTATGAGAACGCATCTCAAGAGATCTCAGAAGTTGACTACAACAAGTACTTGAGTAAGCGTGTGAAGGATTATCAGAAAAATCGCGGTGAGGACAACGTGGGCATGATTATCTCGGACATCTGTGGTGGTCTCTTTGAGCAGACCATCCTCGCTGCCATGTCGAATGGGCGCAAAATATTGGGAGTCACTCAAAAGGACCGCTCCAACGGGAGCACCTTTCTGTTTTTGGTGACCACCCCCCTTCAGCGCGGTAAAATATGGAATGCCATCACCACAGCGGGAGGTCTCTTGGTCACGACGCCCGCCCCACTTGCTGGTATTCAGGCTCAATTCGTCAAGCCCGACCCCCAAATGATTGAAATAAAAACTCTGGGAGGAGATTCACACCCTCGTGTCGAGTATCCGAAGGACTATATTGCGCGTTTAGGTGACAGGTTCTCACAAGAGATTCCCCAACAACAACAACCGCTGTTGAATACCGCAGTCAACAAAGTCTTTGTCTTTCCCGTGGATCCAAAACTGATGATGAGTGAATATGTCGACGCCCATCGAAAAGTGAGTAACACGGTTTATGCTGAGAGTCGCAGTTTGGGCCTTGAGGTCGAGAAAGTCATGCACAATCTGTGGGTGTGGACGGATATGATGAGCATCGTTGACACTTATATCAAGGAAGATATTTCAGTCTATCCACTGGTGCGCCTTCGCTCACTTGCATCCACTCGCTTTGAACATGTCCCCACAGGTGATGCCTCGGACCTTCTCCTGCACAAATATGACCTTTCCATACTCAGTCCTGATGATTACCTGGATGAAGGAGTCCCAGAAACCACCAAGCATCTCCTGAAGAGACTCACCGCCAGCAGGAACGCTGACCGGAGCAAGGTGAACGCCGAGGTGAAGGTGAGGCTTGATGCTTACAACAAGTGGGTCACCCTGCACAAGACACTAAAGTTGGGTCTGAAAAATCTTCTTGATGTCTCCCAACAAATTGTCGCTGACCTGAATGCCCCTGAGAACGATGCAAGGTTCGTTCGGCTAACCGAACTCTCCGACGACTTCCTCAGGTTGACGAAACCCATAACAGAGATCATGTTTACCACCTGGCTCGAAGGAAAGATCCCACCCGAAGACGAGGCTTATTATCGTGGCATTGCCAATTTTTACAGCATTCTCATTCAACCTTCTCCAGGACCAAAGGGTGGTGATGACAATGACAATGACAATGACAATGACAAAGTCAAAAAATGGAAGCTTCGCAAGAAAATCATCGCGGAGGTATTGAAGGGCCGGGAGCTGGGAGCACTGGTCAAACGCATAGGGACATCCCTCACATCCTTGTCGAAGTCAAAATATGCCCTCTCGGCATCCACGAAAAAACTGACCATCAATGACACTGTACGCAAAACCATCAATGAAGAACTTCATACGTTAGATGGAATCATAGATGCTATCCTCACCGACTCTGAATCGCCCTTTCAAACAACAACGACAACGACAACAAACTCCACTTCGCCTGTCCTTTATGACGGGACCATTACCACATCACATGTAGACCAAACCTTGTACAGATTACTCAAAGATCCAAACGTGACGTTGGATACCATCATTGAAAAACAGGAAGACATGCTCGTTAGTCTAAACGACCTGGTCAAATTTCTGCAACAAAAACAGGCTTACCTCTTGCTTCGAGGTGGTGATGACGAGAGTAACTTGAAGACCGTGACCGTAGAACTTCATCGTGCTACCGTCATGAGGTCAAATATTGAAAGCCGCCGTCGCCACAACCAAGAAGACGAAGACGAAGACTTCAAGAACTTCAAGAGCTTTGTGAATCGCATCAAATATCTTCAAGGCCTAACACAAGCTGTGATAGACAGCATGGAACTTAAGATAGTAGAACGCGAAATAACAAAACGAAACGTAGTCATGGCATTGTTCCTGGAGAGATTTGACACCGCTCCTTGGCATAGAACCCTCAAAGTTGCCTTCGACGAGGTTCGATTCAAAACGGACGAAATGTGTGCTAGGCATGTTTTCAAACCAGTCCCTCATGACACTACACCATCGTTGCTTGTTGGGACCAATGGCAGCGGTGGCAGTGGCGGAGGAGATCCCAAGAACAGGGTGGCCATGCCTCCTCCCGAGATGACAATGTCTTATGTCATGCGGGTGGGTACAACGGAGAAGTGTTTCTCCTTCATTCAGTCATCCGTCACTGACTATCCCAAGAATTATTTTAGTCGTCCCTCTAACGTCAGATACCAAGGGTCCATGGGATATACAGGGGATACGCCTCTCTTTGTGATTGCTCGTGGTGAGGACGACATGGCGATGTGCTCGAATGTTCTGTACATACCTAACAAGGACGATCCATCGAACGACAGTCTGGTGCATGTGAGAAGTGTGGATGCACAGGGTAAAGAAGAGTGGGTTTGGATAACCTATGGCACTATCACAAAGCTGATGTATATACATGACGAACGCGGACTCAACCCATCCAGATTCTCTCAAACCTTGACTGGAGATGAATTAGAAACTGAAACAAAAAGGCGAAAGCGGGTTCGCAACTACCCGAAACAGGACCAGGGGTCAAACTCTGGGACTAGGACTGGGACTGGGACCGGTGGAAAAAACGAGAAAGAGACCAAGGCGGTTGTTGTTGATGAAGAAGAAGAGAAAAGGAAAAAGCTTGAGCAGAAGGCCATGGACGAGAAAAAACTGGAGCTGGAGGCCAAGAACGAGGGAAAGAAGGGACAAGAGCAGACACCAACTTCTGATGGAGTCAAAGTGATCGAGATACCAATAACCCCAGAGGGAAAGAAGGGACAAGAACAGACACCAACTTCCGATGGAGTCAAAGTGACCGAGATACCAATAACCCCAGGGGGGAAGAATCAACAAACGAGACTAACGAACCCACAGCACAACAACAACAACACCAATGGGACAACTATCAAGAAGGGGATCGAAACTGGATTTCATGATGCACCATATAGAGAGACGTCGAATGGTCGTGGGCTCTTTAAAGAGAAGGCGGCGGAGGACAGAGTGAAACCCAAAGACACCACGAAACCCAAAGGCGCCGCGAAAACCGATGGAAGTGAATTTGATAATATCGATGAGGGCAGCAATGAGTCCTCCTCCTCTGACGACACTCAAGGGCCAATTCCCAAAAATGAAACACCAAAAGAAAGAAAGGTAAGAGAGGATGAGGCTGAGAATGAAACTAGGCGCAGAATTGCAGCTAATTTGCTTCGTCCAGATGGAGTTATAACTGGTGAAGATGGTACTGGCAATGGTAATGGATTTACTCCCAACGGCCCGTTCAATAACCCACAACCACATTCCCAAAAAAAGTCATCGTCCGCCTCACCGCCCCCCAAAATGGGTCAAAGCACTCTCTCGAGATTGAACCCCGCCTCAAGTCATTTTCACAATTGGGTGAGTGACAATGGATTGATGCTTGGACTCTTCCCGAGTCATGGTGTGCTACTCTGGCTCATCGCCTGCTTTTTTGGCCTGAAGAACAAGAAGAAGAACGGAGTCAGGGACAAGCTCCTGAAGAACATCCCCCGGTCCTGGCAGATTTTTGCAGAGGATATTGAACTGGTGCTTGAGTATGCCATTTTCTACTACTTGCGCTATGGAAAGATGATGCCCATCTCCGATTTCATGACGGCCGCATCGTTGAAACTGGCCACCTGGATGACAGACGTCACGCTCAAGGAGGCTCCCAAGGGTAGCAAATTGGCTGGATTTTACGCTCTCATAATGCCAGCGCTCTGCCTCGTGAATTACGCGTATGAAAGAGATTCAATTCAATCCATCCTTTACATTCATGTCCCTATGGTGGCCACCAGCATTGGTCTCCGCAGGGTGGTGAGAACTCGTTACGATCGTGACTATCTCATCAACGACTATGAGAGGTGCCACACGTTCGACCACATTCCTTGGATCAAGGAAGATGGAGTAGACGACTTGATCCTGCTCTTTAGAAAGTTTTTTGAAAAACCCTGGCGCAGGTTCAAACTCATGCCTACCCTTGTGTCATCATCATCAGCATCAGGCACTGCAACGCCTTCCCCTTCCACTTCTCTTGTGATAGCACCATCTAGTAATGGTGCTAGTGGTGTTCTCCAAAGGGTGGCCAAAACCCTCACTCTCACTGGACGCGCAAGTCAATCCATCTATCACTCTCAACTCGTCCTCACATCCTACAAGGACGACTACATCAACAAGTTTCTTATGGAGATATTTCCACCATTCACCAGGACGGTCACTGTTCACATTCTCACTACCACCACTACCACCACTACCACTGCCACCACGCCTCCATCCCTGGTCTCCTATGACCGCGGTCTTCTGCCACTAGTGACCAAAGGTGGGCGCCTCCCCTTTGTGTATATTGACCCTGTTACCAAAGTGCTCGTGGAAGTGGCTCATGACACCCTACTTCGCATCCCAAGCGACACAGAGCCCTTCAACTTCATGAACTTGTTTTACATTGCCCTCCCACCTTCCACCGTCGTGACTAAACACACTGATGTCAGATCTTTGGCTCTATTTGGCACAAAATACAGGGAACAGTATGAAAGTGAGAGAGAGTACTTGAGTGATGAGTATGCGGACGAGGCTCCTCATGAATCCACAAAATTTGTGTTTGCCGACCCCGCTAACTCAAATAATTCTTCCATGGTTCAATTGTGCGCCCCGAGCGGTCCTCTGCACTACCTCTTTTTCGTGATGCCTAAAGAATACCCTCTCAAGGAACTAGCAGCAGCAGCAACAACAGTTGGGTCAACAGACCTGCCCATTCAAAAAGCCACCTGGAAGGCCACCTCACTGAGGGCCAACACAGAGCTTAATGTGGGCAGCATCTTTGGCGTCTTAAGCGGACTGGCACCAGAATGCTTTCCCTTAAATCAATTCAACGCCAATTTTTTTGCTCAACATCTGGTACCTCAGTTGAAACAGAGCACCCCGATAGATGACTACACCACCAAGTTGACAGAATGGCTCAAGAAGGTTCATGAACGAATGTATGAAACCATGAGTTCTGGGTTCGACGTGGTGGCTCCTCCAGCAAAGCCATCTGGTACAACCACAACGAAAGGAGCAACGAAGACTCTTGCCGGTGCTGCTTCTGCTGGTGCCATCACCACCACTTATACTTACACCGGACCCCCCATTCATGAAACCCCCGTCTCTTATATTTCATGGATATTGCAAGTCAGGGAGGTGATTGTCAAAGCACTCTTGCTTCTTCCTTGTGATGTCCAAATGACCAAATACAAGAAACGATTGAGGGGGCCCGTGGGTGGAGGAGAAATGGATCCATCATCATCAAGCCCCTTTCCACGGGTGCCCATCGACATCTCTCCGAACTCAGAGATCGATGAGCTGAACGAGCTGCCCCTCCTTGCAGAGATTGAGGCCAGCAAGGATTTCTCCAAATCCAAAGCTCTCTGGAGTGCTCTGCATCGGTTTATCCGACGTCTGGTTGAAAAGGTGACCATTGCCGCCTCAGATCTCATTGCCCATTACAAGAATCCCCTAAATCTCCCCGTATATGATCCACTTCAACCTGATCTTCACGGAAAGATTTTGAATTCAGCTTTGTGTATATGGCATCTGGCGGATGCTCAAAGTAAATTGGAAATCTGTGGTGCCCAATGCCTGTTTGTCCTCCAGATGGTGAACATTCACAGTGACATGCAGGATCTCTTCAAGGAGCACCGCAAGGCCACCACAGTAACAACCAAATCAGACAGAAAATTGGATGGAACACCGAAAAGACTCTATGAACATGCCATCAATGCCTGGTTCCCATTGCCCAATTGTGTGTATTCCAGAGAGAAGGCCATAAAGAGTGCCAAACAGGGGCTCATTGCTATAGCACAAACCGTGCTGTCCCACAACCAGGTGGTTGACTGTGACTATGTGAGAAATCAACTTGCCTCCAGAGATCTGTACAACATCACCATCCCAGGTCTCCTGGGTCAGGCCAGACACTGGGATCATCTTGATCATATTGAAAATGAGGACAAATCACCACACGTGTTGACCATGGCCCTACTTATCAAGAAGTTCATAACCCTCTCGGTTCTCATCAAAGACCACAACTCCCACTTGGCCAGAAACCACTTTCCCTTGGGGCCAGACTACATTTTTGGCGCAGGACACGCCCACGTTGGAATCGATGAGTGGCTCAAGGAAAATTGTACAGATGATCAACTACTCTCGTTTGTTGGCGATGGCTACTTTCCTTAAGACTCACCTTGTTTTTCATTTCACACATTTTTTTTCTCTCGACAACCACAAAAAAATGATTGAATGCAAAAAAACCTTTGATGGGGGGTGTGTGCACGAAAAAAAAACGATGATATTAAAAAAATTGAATGCTACATCCATTTTTCTTTTTCTTTCTTTCTTGTGTATCTCACCTTTCCTTCTTCTTCTTCTTCTTTTTTTGTCTGTCCATCTTGCATTTTCCCCCCGTCAGCTCGTGTGATCAAATGGATCCCGAGTTTGAGTTTGACCCAAACAACTTCCAGATGCCCACTGGAGATGAAGTGGACGAGAAGGAAGCAGCAGGTGATGATGGTGGTCATGTTGGTCCAACACGATTGTCACCCTTGCGCAAGAAACCCAAGATGATTGAACTGTCACCTTTGGTCCCTCGCCTACATGCATTCCAACACTCATCGCTACAAAATTCTGAACTCAAAGAAGAAGAAATGGAGGAAGAGGAAGAGATGAATGACACTCCAGAGGTGACAGTTGCTCGTCTCTCTGTCACTCACCCCTCAACAACGATTATTCCTATTGCTGTTGCTGCTTCTGCAAAACGTCCTCGTTCAAGGATCCCCAAGTTAGCTACAACAGATACAACAAGATCTTCCCCATCCTCTTTATTGACGAGCACGTTCAGAGCTGATCCTCTAGCCATCAGGCAGAATGTGGAGAAGAGGAGAATAATTCTTGCAGAAGAAGAACAAGACGAACAGGCAGGCTTGCGTGTAGCCCACGAATTGCTTCATGGCAGGGTACTTCCCTTGAAATTGAGACCTTGTTCAGTGAACCCCAAGATGCTTAAGTATGCCATGCTCGCAGGTTGTCTCCCACCTCCCACCAGTCTGCTCATGAAAACTACTTCCATGTCTTCACCTCATATTCAACCACACCAGCAGACACGGACGTTCTTGTCCTCTTCCTCTTCCTCCGCAGGCCCCAAGACTACCAGCCAATTGAATTTAAAGAGAAATTTTAGAGCTCGTGGTTTGAACAGTGACATTGCTTGCAGTTCACCCGACTGTAAGTTTACCTGGGCTTGTAGTTACAAGGTCCACCCTCTGTGTTATAATCAACATGATCATGACAAGGAGGAGGAAGTTGAGGGGAGTCATGAAGAAGAAGAGAACGGCGATGACGACGACTGTCGTGGTGATGGTGGTGCTAAGTCAACATCACCATTGCCATCATCATCGTCATCCTCCCAACAACAACGGCAGCAACAATTATTCAAGAGAATCTTGAACCCAGTGGGCATGGTTCTCCGATTGGAAGGTGACTGGCCAGAAGATCAGACCACAGGTGGTAGCGGTGGTCCCAAAGAAGGCTTATGTTTGATGTGCGAACAGTTTGATATTCATGTTTATTCAAGAACCCTGCAGGAAGATGCTCAGTTCACCCAAGATGTCCAACGAGCTGTGCAGTCTGGTGGTCCTCGCCCTCATCTCAATTCCTACAAAGTTCAGGTATGTGAACCTGGTGGTTTTTATGAACGTGACCTGGATCACCCAAGTCCCTTTGTGAGTGGCCGGGTACCTGTTTACAATCTTGAATCTTTATCCTGCGCCTACTACCTGCCAGAGACAGACTTGATCTATCCTTGCAGGGACTCTGACAATGTGCCCGCTTTACTCAAGCTTGGGGCATTGCCTGCCTTTATTCCTGCCTGGGAGTGTTTTCTTAGGTGGGGCAACGTAGAGGGGTTGTCCAGCTCACCCACAAGTGATCTGAGACCGTTCCGACACTACTCCATGTCCGAGTTCAGACAACAAGGTAAGATGATGACGATGACAACGTCAACAACACAATTTGGCAGGTCTCTCAATCAAGGGCCACTCAGGTATGATCCTGCCAGACCTCATCTTCCACTGACCTCGGGACGTTTGCTCCACCATAGGGAACGGTCTCAGCTTGATCAACACATCACCAGTACCACCACATTCTCATCCCTTTCTGATGGTCAATCCTCACACCCTGCACCCTGCCAGTCGTCGTCGTCGTTGGATTCAAAGGAACGGTTCTTCCAATCCACACCACACATCACCACCATCCTCGAGTGGTTCAACTATCCATTCTCCACCCTGGTGGACAATCTTTCTCGAATCAAGAACTTCCCTTTGAGTGTCATCAGCGGAGATGCTGGTGGTAGCAGTGGTAGTAGAAGCGACAATGATAATGACAATGAAAACGACAAAGACCATGTCACGAAAGAGGGTGAAGATGGACTCATCAATTCTCTCACGGCCGTGTTGGTCATGTGCCCCAAGATTGTGGTGGCACCTTTCGAGCCAGCAGACAGATTAAATTATGAGGAGGTTTTTACCACGGGTAATCCTGGACGACTCCTTAACCTGGCTGCTAATCGATATCCTCACCATCCTGTTCCATCGTCGTCGTCGTCATCAAAGGAAGGTGGTAACAGTTATTCTGTTTATTGGGCCCTGTTGGCCTCCAACTGGACACTTCATAAATTGGAAGAACAGCAACAACAGGCTAGAGAATACACACTATGGGGTAAAGAGAGACTGGCCCATCATCTCCGAAGACATGAACCCTTGTTGCAACTCTACAAAAGTCTTTTTGTGGAATTGGGGAACAGGATTCCCTTTGATCATGAAGTGTACAGTGCCATGTCCACCCGTGACCCTGGGATTCATCCAGATCGAGTTTTTATTCCAGTGACCCTGGGCCCAGGTGAGGATCTTTCTGGTCATTTGACAGAAATGGGTACCACCTCACTACTTCGTCCAGCCAGAAATCTCTTGGCGAGACTGGAATCCCTTCTTGAGCCACATGCACACTCATCACCACTCTTGCCCATAGACATCCCGGGCGATGATGCTGAGGGCAGCAGCAATAATAACAACGATCATTTATATGGAGACAGTGTCATTCCCTTGGCCAACTGGCTGCTTTTTACTTCAAATTTCTCAACCACCTCTGATCAACAGCAACACCAACCGCCATTGCCACCACTTCGCCGCCATCCTACCAAGGGAATATTAAAACGGCGTGCCACGGGTCAACAGTCACAAACATCACCTACTCCACGTACTCCTCTCCCACGTGAAGATCATCTCAACGCCACCACATCCAACTCGGGTCCACGGACGAGTGACAAGATTCAACAAGATCACCACGTCTTGAGATATGCCCGAGAGGGACTTGAACACCTCCATTCAGAACTCAAACTCGAGGCTCCACCACCTGATGCCGAACGCAGCTGTTCAGTCATGGCGGCCATTGGTCTCCGGTGTCTGGTGGCCAAGCGACTTCACGAACGCCTGCTGAAAGTCATCCAAGTCATCCTTGTTACTCAAAATCAAAATCAAAAAACCGGCGCAACTCTAACCAACACAGTGGAGGAGATGTTCAAGAGAGAATTGGCGGCCAATCATCTTGATCAGCAAAGAGAAAGAAAGAATAAAGAGAAAGAGACAAACGGTGACATAAATTCAAGCACTACTGCTGCTGCTACCATGGTCTGGGAGAGTGGCGAGCTTACCATCATGGATGCGGTGAGGTGTTATCAAGCTGGTCAACCTTTACCCTCTAAAGTAGACCCATTGAGCATCACTTCTCTGGCCGTGGGCGGCTCCTTGGCTGTCATGTTGGGATATTCACCCGACACAGGATGGGGGAGAGAAGGTCCAAGAGCACCCACAAAACATCTGGGTGGGGAAACAGAGAGTCCCCTACATCTGGTGGTTCCCGAAGCCCTCAATGAAATTTGTCCTCGACGTCCACCTCCTGCTCGCAACCACAATAATGGCAACAACAAATCCTCCTCAGCCGTCAGGCCATCCAGATCTTCCTCTTCTAGGAAAACCAACGCTGCCGCGACAACAGCAACAAAGGAAGAAGAGAAATCAAAACCAAAATCTATCCCTGTTTCAGTTTTGCCATCATCATCATCACCACCACCATCCGCATCACCCACTCGAATGTTGGAATCGCTTGATGCCTTGCGAGCCAGACAAATCCCTCACTGGTCATCATCATCATCATCGTTGAATTCTAACTCAACGACAACGACTGCAACAACAGGTTGGCCCAGGATGATCGATCTATCGTCTGACAAGATGAACCATCACCACCACAGTCTTGCTGGGGATTTAAGACAGTGCCTGAGAGCTCTGCTGGACTTGAAAATATTTGTGTCGAGTCACATTAATCTGATCATGATCACCTTAGAGGTGATAGAGGGTGCCTCTTTACCCCAATTACTGACAGACGAGTTGGTGTGTGGTCATCATCTTCGACTGAATGTCGATTCGCTGGCAGGCATGATCTGCACCAAGACCAAGAGGTGTGAGGGTCAGTGTGTCTGTGTCTTCAATGAAAGCCTCCTACCTGCAGATCAAAGAGGGGTGGGACAATCACTGCTTGACATGGCACCTTGTTTGCCAGAGAGTGTGCCCAGCGAGCGCACTCAGATCAATGTGGTCCCTGAATTATCTAGACTCCTCAACAGACACAATTTGACAGTTGAACATGGCGATCTCCCTAACTGTGGCGCGCCACTGAGAGCCATCATCTTGTTGATGGAGGCTCTACAAGACGGGAGAAGAATTGACAGTCAGACGTGGGATTATTGGGCTGGACAATCTGTGTGGTTCATGGATCTTCAGGAATCTGTGATGAGGGGCCGCATGACTTATCTGCCCCAGAAATTGGATGTGTTGAATGATCTGGTGGACATGGAACGTCTCAAGAGATTGAGGCACTCTCCACCTAAAGTCAAGAGATTCAGAATTGCCTCCACTAAACAGACAGATATCAACACAGCCGCTGCCATTCACTCGGCTTCTGCCTCCTCATCCTCCAAGACGTCCAAGTCCAACAACAACAACAAACCCCAGATGATAGATCCTCCTCTTCCTCCTCCATCTTCAGGTGATGACAACGACACCATCGTGTATTATGACAGTGATGAGGGTGGTGATTCATTCAAAAATAGAGGGCAACACTCTTCTACCTCTACCTCTACCTCTTCTCGCAATGTATCTGAGTCGCTGCTACCCATCCAATCTTCTCACAAGGAAATCAAGGCAGCTAAAAAGATTACTCGTTCCACTCATGTTCATGATCCTCAAACAGAGTTGGACCCCGAGACGGATCGATATTCTGCCATCGTGAGGGAATGGTCACGCAGACACCCTGCCCTGATTGAACTGGGTCAGTTGTTGGTGCTGAAAGAGCTACTGGATCAGGCACCCTGGCTTATGCCATTATTGAGACATAAAATGTGTGCACCCGAGACATTACTCATTTGTGCTCAGAACCTGGCTCTTGACATTAGCTTGGGCACGTGGGATCACGAAACGCATGGGTCTCACATAGCCACTCAACTCACTGGGCTTCATACAATCATTGAAGGTAAATCTTTTGTAAGGGACACCTTATGCACCACCACGGGTCTACAGAGCGCTTATGTGACCCTCAGTCTAAATTCATTGAGGGGATTGGGCAGGGTGGTCAGGCATCCACGAGACTTTGCCCCCTTCCTTGCCACTGAACTTCTGGACGCCTCCACCGACCTCAAAGGTCCCACACCCCTCTCCTTTGACCGCTCTATCGTCTCGGGCAGATTCAAGATGGCACCTGAGGTTACTGCTACTACTGCTGCTTCTACTGCAGCTGCTGCAACGACACCGATATCGACACCAAAAAAGAAAAATGGTGGTCACGGCAAGAAGAAGGATGGTCAGGATGGTTTCACTCACCTGGTCACTCCCACAGAACTGTCACAGTCTCCTGATGATTACGAGTTTATGAAAAACAAAAAGTTGAATTATCCCTGGGAATACATTCATCAAGGTCATCGTAATCACATGGACAACTCTCTTAATGTTGTGAAAACACTGAGTCAGAGAGAGCATGTTGATGTGTTGGAAGCCTCTAAACTTTGCCGCACCCCGGGGGTCTTTGAACCTGCACTCTGTGGCCTATCTCATGCCACCGACTCTGTCACATCATTGACAACAGCAGCATCCGACAGCGAGGGACATCATCATCATCATCACCTCAGCCCCACAGCCATAGAGACTCATGTCACTAAAAATGTGATGCTGCAATGGCTTCTGGGTGTTCCCTTGCATCTCTTGCGAGGTGTGCTGAAGAACTTTATCCCCACCACGTCCTTTGTCAGACTCTACATGTTGGCCTCTACTCTCAACCATGTCTGTCACACCAATTCTGACCCCCTTGATTTTACTGCCATGGATTTTGGTGGTGGTGATGGTGGTAGTGGTAGTGATAAACATAAAGAAGAGGCCACAGACCCACCCACTCATGACAATGAACCTGTTTCTTATTCTGTCTTGTCACCCTCGTCTTCACTCAAGTCACCACAACCTCAGGTGGCTGTATGCACCACGGCCAAAGTGATTCACACTTTATCCACAAAACCCCATGGATCCAACCTTCTCTCGCTCTCCACTGACTTGGGCATTCCCTTCCGAGTCATCAAATCATCAGGATCTCGAAAACCATCCCCCTTGGCAGCAACAACTGATAGCAACAACAGCAGCAACAATCATGGCGGTGACAATGAAGATCCATCATCATCATCTTTGTTACCCAAACTAAAGTCAGAAACGGGAAGCAGTGGCAGTAGTGGTGGTGGAACCACAACGTCCACCTGGAAGATTCCAGCCATTCTTGAAGAGGCACTTAACTTGGCTGCGGATGATTTAGATGATCTGGATGATTATTATCATTATAATGAGGACACGAATATGGGTCACGATTCTGGATTGGACAGAGACAGAGACAGAGATCGCTTTGAACTCAGACTGACTGACCTTGGATTAGGGTTGGATGGTCCACCATCATCCTCATCGTCTTCGTCTTCGTCAAAGAGAAAATATGGAGACTCGTCGATGTCGTTGGAGGATGCAGAAAGAGAAGAAAACAGTCTCGCCTCCTTGGAGGAGGGCAACACCAACAACAACAGTCAGCAGAGTGTGACATTGACACCTCCCTCTTCCTCAACTGGTGGCGAGAGTCAGGTTGTACCATCACCCTCTCTCAAAAAAATCAAAGGAAGACCTGAGGATCATATTCGAAAGATCATGTTGGCTAGTGCCAAGAGGGGGCCGGTGGAATTCAAGACATTAGGGTCACTTGGGAGCATGTCTCTCAGTGCCAAGATGGAATGGCCCTTTGCCCAAAACAAGTTGCAGTGGACCACCATGACCATTGAAAATGCCATCAGCGAGTCTGGCATGAACCTCATTATGTCGGGGAGGTTTGCCAAACCAGACACTTCACCTTCAACTCTGGGAACAGAGATGGAGGTTGCTTCTGCTGCTGTTGTTATTGAACCCTTGCCGCATGGCGGTGGAGGTGTGAGAGGTGGTCATACTAATAATAACAATAATAACAACAACAAGGTCTCGGACGCACACTGTCTTCAATTGGCCCCACTCCACATCATCTCTCAGTGCAGTATGTGTGAGACCTTGTTCTGGCAGGATAAATATGCCCATGGCCCATGGCCTGGTACCCGGTGCAAGAGGTGTCGTCACCCGGGTCACCCTGAAGAACTCACCAACTGTATGAGTTGTACAGAATCACTCACCCTCTCTCATGTACACTTTGTGCGGAGTGCCATTGATGGAATTTTTTCATGGGGAAGCTTTGAAAGTCCAGAGTCCACCTCTACCATGTCGATGTCGATGATGAATGGCGATGAGAGTGAGAATGATTTTATTTTGACAGATGCAGCAACATCCACATCCACACTCTCTCCCTCTCGAGTCTCCATGGCCCAGCGGAGACGAGGTTTTAACAACAACAACAACACCACTACCATCAAAAACTCGCGTGGGGCGCTCAACCATCCATCAATCACTGCAACATCATCTTCTTCTGTCACTACCACTGCGACAAAGAGATCATCTTCATCGTCATCCGCCTCTACTTCTACTCATGTGGCACCCAGTGTGGTGGCTGACAGGTTAGGGTTTGAATCGGACATGGTGATGACCAAACTGGTGTCTTCTGTTGTTGTTGGAGGAGGTGGAGGACATCGCGGTGATTCATTTTATGGTCAATCATCTACTATGGAGAGTGAAACTATCACGGAGGTATTGGTGGATGCCATTGAACTTCAAAAGACTCATGGGGATGCAACTTCTTCTTCTTCTGCATCAACTGTTCATGTAGAACAGGGGGGTGGAGACCAGTATCACGCAAAAGAGGTTCCTCGGATCACAGAGGAACTGCTCATCCCGCGATTCAATAGTTACCTGAAATCCAGGGCCAAACCACCTAAACCATTGGCCTTTGGTCTGTTCATGCCTGTGGAATCTGAACCCTTCAATCGATGCTGTGCTTTTTGTCACCGTTGCATGATGAACAAACCGCACATCAGTCAAGCCATCAGCTATTCTCACCGGACCACCTATGAACAATTCTTGATGTTGAGCACTACACTCAACTCGGCCAGTCTGTTTTCATGAACCCCCTCACCCCTACACACACCCAAAGAGAGAAAAAAGTTAAAAAAAGTAAACTCAACTCCCTTCTTTATTTTTATTTATTCATTTATTTATTTCCATCATATCCTCTGAGGGCATCAAAGAACTCGGCAAAGGTTAGATGTTCAAGGTCAGATGCGTAGAGAGTGGCCACGGCCAGGGTGAAGTCAGGTCGGTGGAGAGTGGTTCTGTTTACGAACGTGCTGATGAATTCAGCCTCATAGCCTGAGACACAATTCTTCCTGGCCTCATCAATCGCAATGATCATGTTGGCAAACTCGGGGTCATCCTTGCTGGTGATGGAGAACCTGTGCTCCATGTCCTCAATGAATTTGGTGACAGTAGGGTGGTTGTCCTCCACGAACTCACCCCCCTCTTCTCCATCCACGGACATGTTGCTGTTACTGTTCTTTTTGGAACCACCACCTCGGGCAGGTGCCTTGTTGGTCGTAGTTGTAGCAGTAGAGTTGGCTCGAGCCCTTGAGGCAGAACCAGCGATGGGTCCACCATTCTTTGTCTTGGTGACACCGAGAGAGGTGAATCCCATAGAGGTGAGAGAGGCAGGTTTCCTAGTAGATGTCTTGGAAGGGGCACTGCCAACTTGCTGCTGTTGAGAAGAAGACATAGGTTTTTTTTAAAAAAAGAAATAAAGAAATAAAGAAAAAAAAGGAGAAGTGGAACAAAGTTTTTTGTTGCTTGTTCTTTATTGTTGTTGTTAAATGTATTTCCTGAGAGAGCCAATCACTTCTTTCTGGTAATGCGCTGAACAATGTCAAAGTCGCGTGTCCTGCAGTGAGGACACTCTGTCAGCTTCTCCACGCAGACCCCACAGTAGTTGAGATCACAGAGAATATGATCCTTCACAGCACCTTCCTAGTTTCCATTGAGCTTGTTGGTGGTAGAGAGGGCGGCGGTTTGGCGGCAGATTTTGGAGATTTTGTCACCCTGGGCGTCCACTCGATTGCACATAAGCTTAAAGGTGACCTGGCTACTGTCATCTTGGTAACAGATGAGACAGGTTCTCTCAGATTTTATCTCTGTCTCTGTCATCCTTTGGGTGAGATCATGGATGATGGCGTTGGCTGTGACAATGCGGGGTGTAACATCTTCCGCAGTTGGTCGAACATATGGTCGAGAGTGCACTCTGGGATGACCATCTACGATGTCAAAGAGTTGAATTCGGTCATCGTCAATGAGACGGGGAGGTTGTTCAACGTCTTCGTGGTGAGTAGGAATATCGACGACGACGTCAGCAGTAGATTGCATGACTTGTTCAAGGCGACGGGCAAACTTCGCAGGCAGTGGTGTGAGCCGGTCCACCCTCAGAGGTTCGCCCTTTAAGCGACATCCCGTGCCAAAGTTCTTGCCATCCATGTTCTCAAAGTCACAATCATTACCAAAATTGGTTCCTGCAAGGTTCACGATGTAGCACTGTGATCCGTGATTGTCACCAAGCGCATCAATGATAGTGCACCTCATGCCATGGTTGGTCCCCTGCAAATTTCTGATTTTGCAATCGTCTCCCTGGTTGGCGCCACGCACAACAATGATGTTCTTCAACCACATCACGTTCGTGGCACATTCTTCCTCAGGAGGGAATGGGAAGGGGATATGACATCCTCTGGGTGACTGCGCGGCGAAGTTGACGTCGATAGGTGTTGTTGTTGTTGTTGTTGTTGTTGTTGTTGTTGTTGTTGTTGTTGTTGTTGTTGTTGTTGTTGTTGTTGATAGATGGGGGTTTTCATTGTGCCATCTGGCTTGAGGGAGTGGAAGGCGAACATTCTTGATCAGCAAAAAAAGCGAGAGAAGAGATGGAGAGAAAAAAAGGAATGAAGGAGTGAAGAAAGGGAAGGGGGGGAGGAGATTTGAGTTTTGTTTTTTTGTTTTCTTTAATATCATCATGTTTTTTTGGTGAACACAGTGCTGGCAAAAAAAATCACTTCTTTTTCATTTTGACGATGGACATAACAATGTCAAAGTCACGCGTTCTGCATTGAGGACACTCTGTCAGTTTTTCCACACAGGCCCCGCAATAGTTGAGGTCACAGAGGACAAGGTCTTTTGCGTTGCTACTGCTACTATTGCTTCCTCCCCCTTCGCCTTTGGTTTCAGTAGTTGGACGACGGCACATTTTGGAGATCTTATCACCTTGGGCGTCCACTCGACTGCATACTAATTTGAAGGTCACCTTGCTGCTGTCATCGTCGTAACAGATGAGACAAGTCTTCTCGGGTTGGGTTGCCGTTGTCTTTTCCATCTTTTTCTTGGAGGTGACGGAATCGGTGATGGAGACATGGGTCGCCCCAGTGGGTGGAACGGAGACAGGGACATGAGAAATAGGAAGAGGAGTCACATTTCTTGTAGGAACAACCACAGCCACAGTCTGCTCAGTTCGAGGGAATCGGAAGACCTCCTTGGGACCACCCTCTTCGCCGTCCACTTCCATGAGGTCACAGTCGTCATGATCATCATGGACAGGGATTTGGATAGTTGGTTCGCCTCTTTCGGGTCTCGTTTCCAGTTCTGCCTGCCAAAACTCCGATACTCCCATCGGTCTTGTAACCCTAACCCTCTCAGGCATGTTTGATGCTGCTGATGCTAGTAGTGCCGGCGATTCCCAGAAATTATCCGGGTAACGATAGACAATGTCTGGTCTTGCTTTCCAGGAAGAATTCATCAATTCACTATGGACGGCTTGGGGATTAACAAGTGTTCTTCTCTGCTGCTGTTGTTGTGACTGTTCCTCCTGCGGTGGTGGTGGTAACAGAGAAGGAGTGTGAAGAGGAGACTCTTCGGCCACCAAGGGTACACCCTTTAGACGACATCCGGTGGCGTAATTCTTGCCGCGGATGTACTCAAAGTCACAATCCTTGCCATAATTGTTTCCCTTGAGATCGTAGATGAAACATTCTTGGTTCATATTGTCGCCGTAGACGTACATGATGGTGCACCTCGAGCCATAATTGTTCACGTGCAGTGCTCCAATTTTGCAATCTTCTGCAAAATTGTTGCTTGACACCACGTTGATGCAAAGTCCCCTGTGATTGTTACGCTCCACACGCTCTATGACATCTCGGTGATGTACGAGACAACCTCTCTTTATGCCAGTGTCCCACACTTGGGTATCAGCGTAGACGTCGAAGGTGTAAGTGGGTGTCGCCCGTCTCTTTGTCTCGGATCGTGTGGGTAGAGAATGCTTGGGTGTGCCATCAGGTTTGAGCGCTTGGAAGGCAAACATGCTGGATTGTAAAAAAGGAAGGAAGGAAGGAAGGAATTTTTTTGAAAAAAAAGAAAGATAAACAAAAAAAGTTGGATAGATAGATAGAGAGCGTGTGTATGGAAAGGGGAAGGAAGGAAGGAAGGAGGAGAGAGAGTGTATGTGGAAAAAAAGAAAATGTCAATTGCGTTGGATTTTTTTTGCCTTTCATTCATTCATTCATTCATTCATACATCCATCCATCCCCCTCCCTGAAGTAACAACAGAAGATGTTGTCTGTCTTTTTTTTGTCTTGTCATTGTTATCATTATTTTTGAGTGGAAAAAAAGAACCACTCTCATTTTTTCTTTTCGAACAAAAAAAGGTGACAGATTGGAGGCACAATTTCGAGGGAAAAAATGGACTTGAACATTGACGATCTGATTAATGAATTGCAAGCAAAGGATAACAACAACAGCAACCATTCGACTGCGTTTGACAATGGCGACGACGAGTTTGATGCACTTTTCGGCAATACATTATCACCTCCATCTCCACCCCCACCAGGCAACACTGGAAGCATGGATCGACCTGTCCTAGATTTTGACTTGGATGCGTTGATCAACCCGCCTTCTCTGAACTTCAGTCAGTTGATCGACGACCACGACCACGACATGGGATTTGACAATGGTGATGATAACGACGACGATTCAGAATTTCCAGAAGTGAACGAAATGTTCAGACAGCGACATGCTGAGTTGGAACGACTCAATCATGTGGCCATCACGGAACGTCTCAAAGACCCCAAGAAACCTCTCCACCCTGGCAAGCCTGTGGAGTTGCGAGAGTATCTTCGATTCATGCCCTCTACTCCAGAACTTGATGGAGGTGGTGGAGGTGATATAACTGCCAGAAGCAACAGTAGTAGTAACAGCACCAACAGTTCTTCTGCTGCCGACACTCGAATTTATCGATTGTTGTATTTGAATGACACCCTCATCTTTGATGTGGTTCGTCACAACATTGTTCGTGGCAGCATGCTGGACCTACATCTCATGGCCAAGTGGTACATGAACTGGCTTCATTACTCAAAACAGCTTGACCCTCAGGCACGAATCTTGGCCAACCTCTTCCCCGTTGGATTGGACATGGTGCTCTATCATCTGGTGCATCCACACTTTGCCCGCACACGAGATTTTTATTTCAGAGATACGGGAGAGATTGAGTACACAGTGGACGAGTTCGGTAATGAGCATGGCACACGAATTGACAACCGAGGCATTGACACTTTGGATACCAGCAGATGGGTCATGGTTCGTGATGATCGTTACACTCGATTCGGTAAGTGGGCCGAGAAGAACTTGCGCAACGACAAGATTTTGCTGAGTCTCATTCACAGGATCACCTATGATCTTGAGATGGCCAGAAGAGTCATGACCATGGATCGTTTCGATTCTGCCTATCGTGATGAGGACCTGTACTCCAAGGAGAAGGTGGATCCTGACATTTCCTTTGCCGCCATGGTCACCTTTCATGGTATTCCCCGTGTCATGATGAGACACCTCGCGATAGCTTACAAGACTGCCTGTACCACAGACAACTTTGTCTCCAACGAAGCCTGTCTCATGAACAGTCATCTGGTAGACATTGACTACAAATCTCACATCAAAGACCCACATCGTATGGTCAACAAGCTCACCACGGTTCACAGAGTGCAATTTGGAGTGAGAATGATGGACAATCATTTCACTGATCAACATTATGCATGGGTGGGTGAGGAAATACCCGTGGGTCTCCTCTTCTTTTTGACCACCTGTTGGAACACACAAATGCTGCTTCATGAAGCTCACAAGGCGAACATCAGCACCTCCACGACAGATGAACAGAAAAAGATCGCCACGGAACTCTTCCAGAAGGGTATTGACAGAGATCCAGAGAGCCAGGTCCTCTTTCAATTATACCACCTCTTCTTTGACATTCTCAAATCTTGTCTGCGCAACACGCTGAGGCACAAGGTCATCAATGAGATTGGGGGTACCGCAGAAGAGATCAAGGTGGCATTCCAACGACGTTATCTATTCTACTGCCTCTTTGGCTGCACACCCGAATGGCTCATCAGTCACATGGAACACAGACCACTGGACCAATGGCGCGTTTCCACCCCGGGAAGGGATATCCATCATCGCATCATTAATTTGAACAATGCCTACTGACCCCCCTAACCCTGCCCTCCCTCCCTCCTCCCCCCTCTTTTTTTGTTTTTTTTCATTCTGACA